>JACCDX010345696.1_pt1 | contig 37787 bp, 29 predicted proteins | sample 7449681 | NCBI WGS metagenome assembly JACCDX01 (sample SAMN15323450, study PRJNA562643) | freshwater metagenome | isolation source: river surface water | place: USA:Blue River Watershed | collected 2017-08-18
CGTGAAAGTGATTTCGGATATCGCACAAAATAATCAAGCTACCCCAGCACAAATTTGCTTAGCTTGGTTATTAGCCCAAAAACCTTGGATTGTACCTATTCCAGGCACTACCAAGCTAGATCGCATGTACGAAAACTTCGATGCCATTCAGCTGAAATTAAATCAAGCGGAAATCGACCACATTTCAGAAATAACGAAACAAATCGAAGTACAAGGAACCCGCTACAGCGCTTCCGCATTGGAAGCACTCGCCAAAAGTTAACCAACAAATATAATTTATAAACCCGTTTACATGTCTTCATTAAAAATCATTGGTTTTGTCTGCTTCCTTCTTTTCAGTCAAATCTGCTATGCGGAAACAAGCGCCGACAGCACCAAAAAAGAAATGCAATTTGCCACCACGGCTTTAGTGACCAACAATGGTATTTCGGTGGTGCCCATATTTACCCTAGGCAAACCCGCGACCATTATCAACTTCACCGTAGGACGTCGCCTTACCTTTGAGCCCGAATTTCGTGTTTCCTTAGAAGGGAAACCCTGGTCATTTATCTATTGGTTCCGCTATAAAGTAGCTAAAACCTCCAAGTATTCGCTAAACATTGGCGCTCACCCGGCCATCATTTTCAAGACCATCCCTGTGACTATTAATGGCAACGACGAAAAAATCCTACGCGCTCAACGATTCCTTGCGGCAGAAGTTTCACAAAACTTTCGTGTTAACCAACATGTCAATGTGGGATTCTATTATTTGGTAGGAGCAGGAAGTGTCGAAAATAAAACTAAACCAACGAACCTTTTAACCCTGCGCGGAGGATATACGAACGTCAAATTGGGTAAAGAATTTGTAGCAGGAATCAGCACTCAATTAATTTACCTATTCACAAACGGGGAAGAGGGTTCATACGTCAACGGGACGTTAACGCTAGCACACAAGCAATTCCCTGTAAGCCTTTCCTGCTTTTATAATCAACCCATAAATACATCGATTACCGGCGGGAAAGATCCTGTTTGGAATGTTGGCGCGACCTATGCCTTCAACAAAATGTTCAAGCTTAAATAACAAAAAAGCCCGGTTTATTTACCGGGCTTTTCACTAACTATCCTAAGGCCTTTCTTGCGATGGCATCGGGGTTATTGGCCAGCAAACAAGCATCATCCAGTATCATCGTCTCCCCATTTTCCTTCGTATAAGGCTTCCAATTCGGTAAGCCTCCTCCGTTCGGATTCCCGGTTCGCACAAAGTTCAAGAAGGACTTCGCCATTTTCGTAGATAAAACACGAGGGCGTTTTCCTCCGCCGGTATGGGTCAACATCAAATCGGTATTGTAAAACCAAAAACAGATATCATCACAATGGAACGCCCGCATCCGACCGTCGAAAAGCGGTGGTTGCCATCCGAACCAAGAAACATACACAGGCGCCTTGCCTTGAGATACTTTGGCATCCGCAGCGGCAATCGCAGCCTTCCGGTTCGAGTTAATCATCGCCCATAATTCAACCGGTTTTGCGTTCGGGAAGTTTTGATGAAACGCGTCCACAATGGCTGTAGATTGATCTCCAAATCGAGGTCTGATTTTTTCCACCACCCCATCTAAACTGATTGACTCCAAACTCGCATCCGTACGAGACGGGCTGAACTCATGAAAGGTCGTATTAATGATCAAAGGAATATCGGCAGAGAAATGATTGGGGTCACTAAAAAACGGCTTATCATTCATCGTAACGCCATCCGCCACCGGTGAAAATCCACCTCGAGCGATGCCCATTTTCTTAGCCTCCTCCGCCATTTTCTCCACAGCTCGCGTAGTAATATCAATGTATTCGCGCCAAGGAATTTGTTGGAGCTTATCTATTTCCCCCGGCTTCAAGCCCGCCTCTTCCATCACCTTTAGTCCCAGTTTCTCCGCATATTCTTTATTCACGCCACCCAAAGAAGTGCCCGACAAAGCAACGGCTTTATGAAACAAGCCTTTGGCAGCAGGCATATTCATTAATGTGGTGACCTTCGCACCACCGCCTGATTGACCAATAATCGTCACATTACTCGCATCGCCACCAAAATTCGCGATGTTATTTTTGACCCATTCCAATGCCGCGACCATATCCAGATTCCCAACATTTCCTGCGTGAGGATGGCCGCCGGCAGCCTTCAAATGGGAATACCCGAAAGGTCCCAAACGATGATTAATCGACACGAAAACCACATCGCCCAAACGGGAAATATTCTCCCCATGGTAGCCATCTTGTTCAATCGAATTACCGTTTGTAAATCCACCACCATGCAACCAAACAATGACGGGACGCTTACTCGAATCAATCGCCGGCGTCCACACATTCAGACGCAAACAATCCTCTGAAACATCATCGTAATTCCAATGATCCACGAACGAAGCATAAGCATTCGCGTAGCGTTTCTCCATGATCTGTGGAGCGGTATTTCCCCACCAAACGCAAGGTTTCACATCAGACCAAGCCGCAGGTTTTTGCGGCGGCATAAAACGGTTTTTTCCGCTTGTATCAGCTCCGTATGGAATACCCAAAAACTGATTAATTCCACGCAAAATAAAACCTCGCACTTTTCCATATTCGGTTTGTGCCACGGCGATTTGATCGCCTACGAAAAGGACCTGATCATCCGAACTCGCAGGAGCTGTGCCCGTTGACAATTGTTTTCCTACACTCAGAGAGGCGGCACCCAATCCCAAGGATTGAATAAAATTTCTTCGATTTGATTTCATTGTTTTTCGGTTAGTTATTTAAGTCCATAAATTTTTACTTGACGCATCGACCAAGGGATTTCATCTGCCTCTTTCGTCAGACCCTCCCCTAATTTCAAGCGTACAAATTTCGTTTTCACCTGCTCAAAGCTGACGATATTATCGCCCTCCTTCCCTTTCCAATTCGCGACATGCGTATTCCAATTTATCCCATCGGTCGATGTTTCCACATGCATGAGTCGAGGATAAGTAGGAATCATCGTAGGCGCAACCCCTGGGGTAGGCTTAGCAGGGCGCTTAAAAGTGGTGTTCGATGTAAAGTGAAATTCCGAGAGATTAATTGATTGTGGAAATTCAATCTGATACCACATGTCTTTGGCTTGTGTGATTCCCGTCGACCAGCCCTCGTAATTCGTAGCGCTGCGCGGTGATGCGTTTCCGCCAACCCGCGTCGATACGGTATTACTTGCCGCAAATTTCCAGGATGCATCCGCTGGGAATTCTTGTGGTACGACCTTCATTAAGGCTTCGTATTTATACATTGCTGCTTGCTTGGCCGTCTTTGCCCGAATAGCAGCCACTTGCTGCGGCGTTACGAATGAAGCATCGTTCGATAAACCATTACGGATGTACGAAACGACATCGGAGATCCATTGGTCCGACTGCTCTTTCATCGCTTGCATCATGCCCCCGGCGTAATTTTTCCCATCCACGGCACCGTCTAAACCATGCAACAAAACGCGTACAGCATATTCCGGATGAGATTGAATCCGGAAACTTCCTGCCAAAGCTGGAGCCAGCAATTTATTGTTCCCCATCGATTTTCCCATGCCATCATTTCCGTGGCATTGCGAACATAATTCAGCAAAAACCAATTCGCCACGCGCCAAAATTTCCTTTTGATCCTTATTCAATTCAGTCGCATTGAATGGACCATTCGCTCTTGGTTTAGGTGGCGTGATGGTTTGCTCCCCCACGAGTTTAACACCGCCCGTTGGGTGCTTTTCGATGCTGGCTTTAACCGCTGTTTCTAAGTCGGGAGCCTTCACAAACTTCGCTGAAAAAATTGCTTGCATCGCTACTTCAGGATCCTTGTCCAACATGCTTTTCTGATAAGTCGCGGCGAAAGATTTATCCCCTGCTTTATACAAAGTTTCAGAAGCTTTCAAGGCTTGAATGCGGACACGAGGATTCGCATCGCCCACCATTTTTTGCACAGTCTGAGCAGTCAATGCTCCCAAACCCTCAAGCGTCCAAAGTGCATGGATACGCCCATTAATTGTTGAGCCACTTAAAGCCATTTGTTTCAATGCTGGTACAACCGACATGTCTTTACGTAGGACCAAAACTTGTTGGGCCATGTCTTGCCACCATCCATTCGGGTGATTTAAATAGCTGACCAATGTCGCTGATTTCTCCTCATACATCTTCGCTTGCTTCTTATCCCGTTCTATACCATCATAGGTAATGCGCCAGATACGTCCGAGGCCCACCACTTTATCCAAGCGGTATTGATCGATTTTCGTACGCAGGTAGGAGCCTTTGGGTGTCCATTGTCCTTCTTGAATAATGCCGTGATACATATCCACAATGTACATGGTTCCATCCGGTGCAGTCGCCATATCGACTGGGCGAAACAAAGGGTCCGTGGACTTTAAAAATTCTGATTTCTGTTCTTGAAAAACATTGTGCAAGGTGGTCAAACCGTCCTTCACTTCAGGATTAATTTGACGTACGATACGTGCCACGGGTTCTCCATAAAAGAGTTGGCCACGTAATGATGCTGGCAAGCGGTCACCCCGATAAATATCATTTCCGGCGGAGCCGGTTACGCGATTTAAGGATCCGTCGGGCTGACGGATTTCATCCATACCCCCTTGCATATCACCTAGTTTCACCGCGGCACCCCAAGGAACTTCGAAGCCTTTGGCTAACTCACTAGGTACATCAAAATTCCCGTATTGAATGGGAAATTGGAAATAGGAAGGTACGCCTGAAGCCCCCCCTTGAAACCATAATTTTCCATTGTCATCTTGGGTGATTCCCCATTGGGCCCGATTGGCACCCGTTTTTTCCCGAATGATTCCGTTTGGCGTTTCGCGAATACGGAAGGCATTTACCGTGCTGTATAACCAGTTGTCCATGCCGTAAAACAAGAAGGCTTGTTGGTGCTCCACATTCCCCGACCGGCCATATTTGGTCGTGAACAATTCCTTTTTATCTGCTTTGCCATCCCCGTTGGTATCCGTGTACTTGTAGATATTATCCGCATCCGATTCCATGGTCAAAACCGCGTCTTTTCCATAGGGCAAGACAAAACGGGGGAAGATCAACTTATCAACAAATGTCGATCCTGTTTCATAGACGCCATCGTTATTCTTATCCTCCCAGCGGGAAATACGACTGATCGGTTCGAGTTCGTTTTTGGAATCTGCATCCAGCATGTAGGAGCGCAACTCGAGCACATACATACGGCCATTCCCGTCGAAAACGATTTCGGCAGGTTGTTCGATCGCGGGTTCCGTCAAGACCGCTTGGATTTTATAACCCGGAGGCAATTGGAAGCGTTTAGCTTCTTCTTCAATCGTTAAAGGTTGAATCGGGGCTTTCGGAGCCAGGTCGATCCCTTTCCAATTTTCATCGTTGGGGTCTACGCCTTCGGGGATGCGAAGGGTGTCAGATTTCAATAAAAATGGCGGTTGGGCTTGATTAGCGGCACCTAAAGCCATAAAAAGGCCGAGGCCCAACAGGACAATAGCGAATATTTGTTTCATAGGTTTAGTATTTCACGGCAATGTGAAAATGAAAGAACAAATGAATATCCTGATTTACAACTATTTAGAGACGAAATAGAAAAATTTCGAGATAAGTTCACATTCAACGCTTAATCTGGAACCATATTTTTAATCCACCGGAAATGGTGGTAATTTTGCAAGCTGTTAACCCCACGCTAAATGACTCAACCCATTAACCGGACCAAAATTATCTTGGTACTTGGTGTATTATCTGCGATCGGACCTTTATCGATCGACATGTACTTACCCGCATTTAAAAACATTGCTGCCGCTTTGCAATGCTCGCAGGAGCAAATGGGCTACACTTTATCAAGTTTCTTTTTTGGGATTTGCGTGGGTCAATTAATCAGTGGACCCCTTTTGGACCATTTCGGACGAAAGAATGTATTGTATTTTGGTCTTTCCATTTACGTAATCAGTTCCATTGCCTGTGCTTTTTCTACCTCAGTAGAAGCTCTCGTCGTATTTAGGTTGTTTCAAGCCTTAGGTGGTAGTGTAGGAATGGTTGCGCCAAACGCCGTCATTCGGGAAACCTTCGAAGAAAAAGAACGGCCTAAAATCATGTCCATGATGATTTTGATTTTGGGAGTTTCACCCATCTTAGCTCCCTCATTGGGAAGTTTATTGTTGACTTTAGCCAGTTGGAAAGCCATCTTTTTGGTTTTAGCAGGAATACTTTTGTTGATCATCTTTTTAATTAAATCGTGGTTACCCGAAAAAACGAATCGTGAACATGGCGGTGCTTTTCGTATTTCAACCATTCTCAAAGCCTACAGGGATTTATTTAAAGAAAAAGAATATTTGATTTTTGCCTTTACCGGGGCAATAGGCGCGGGCAGTATTTTTACTTTTGTAGGGGGCGCCCCATTGACGTTCCTAACCTATTACGGGGTTAGTGAATCAAAGTTCGGGTTGTTGTTTGCGATTGTTGCCTCGGGCATCATTTCTGCGAGCCAACTGAACCGCGTTGTCCTAAAGAAATACACGAGTTTACAAGTCTTACGCGTGACTTTGCCTACCCAATTGGCCTTAGGACTCCTTTTATCGCTGTTGGCAAAATTTGACTTGCTGACCATGGAGTTGAACATCTTTCTTTTGTTTTTAATTATGGGATGCCAGGGTTTCAATTTCCCGAATGTGGCGACCTTGGCATTGCGTCCCTTTCATCGCGGCGCAGGAACGGCCTCGGCGATGTTGGGTTCCATCCAAATGGCTTGGGGCGCGGTTTGTTCGGTTCTCGTAGGTCTTTTGTTTGACGGTACTCCCTTCACGATGGCGATTATCATCTTCGGATGTGCGGCGCTGGCGAATATGATTTTGTTTGCGATAGGGAGGGGGATAGTAACAAGTCGCTAGTCACTAGTCGATAGTCTTATGGACCCTATCGTACCTTTAAGAAAATGTTATTCATCTTATTAACTATTTAATAGACTAGAGACTAGCGACTAGTGACTATACTCAACAATCCCCCCATTCATCTATACATTCTCCCGCTGAGCAGAAAAATTAAAAGAAAAAAATTCACACAATGTATCTTTGCGATACAATATTATTCAATCCGCCTAATGAAAAAATTCATTCTTTCCACGCTTGTTTCGATTAGCACATTTTTCGCATTCGCACAAGTTCCAGGAGCTCCGACTGGAGCCAAAATGCCCGACATGAATCGGGGCCATGTGTATGGAAAAGTTGTTGACGATCAAGGAAAACCCGTCGAATTCGCATCCGTTGTTTTATTGAAAACGACGATCGACCCAGCAACCAAAAAACCGAAGGATATTTTGGTCAAGGCACAACAAGCCGAGCTGAATGGAGACTTTAATTTCAAAGAGATTCCGATCAATGTCAAATTGAAAATCAAAATCAGTTTTGTGGGTTTTACTTCTTATGAAGCACCCATAGCTTTCGCAATGCCTCCGATGGGCGGCATGAAACCTGGTCAAGCTCCAGATCCTGAAATGATGGCCAAACTGATGGCTGCTTTTGAAAAAGATTTGGGTAACATCAAATTGGCTACCGATTCCAAAGAATTAGACGCCGTCGTAGTAACCGGAACAAAAGCTTTGGTTGAAATGGACATTGACAAAAAATCATTTAATGTTGGTCAAAACATCGTGACTTCCGGGGGTACCGCGATCGATGTCATGCGCAATATTCCATCCGTACAAGTCGACATCGATGGCAATGTAAAAGTTCGCAACGCGAACCCAATTCTGTTCATTGACGGAAGGCCTACGACATTATCCATGGATCAAATTCCTGCAGATATCATTGATAAGGTAGAGGTAATTACCAACCCATCAGCCAAATATGATGCGTCTGGGAGTATGGCAGGTATCGTCAACATTGTCTTGAAGAAGAACAAAAAGAATGGGTACAATGGAATGGTGAACGCTGGAGCTAATCGCAGAGGGGGGACTAATTTGATGGGGAATTTCAGCTACCAACAAAACAAATGGAACTTAACCGCGACGCTCATGAACATGATGGAGCGCAATGAGTCGAATGGATATAGCGATCGCCAGGCTACTATCGGCGACGTACCTACATCGATTTACCAGTCTTCTGAAAATAAGACAAAAGGATTCATGTTATTTCCTCGTTTTTCAGCTGATTATGCCATTACAAATCGTTCTACGATTACGGCAGGAGCCTTTTTTGGCGGCGGTGGCCAATTTAAACCCAAGGAAACACTTGACATAATTAGTACCGTAAATGGTGTTAAATCATTCAGCAATCGCTATACGGAAAGTATGCGTGAGTTTAAACCTCAAGGTTTCCAGTTGGGCTTCAAACACACCTTCCCGAAAGCAGGAGAAGAGTTAACCATGGACATGAACTTCTTTGGAGGGACAAACAAAAATGAGTCCTTGATTACAACCAATTATTTGAATAACAGCGCCATCACAGGTACGCAAATTCAGAAAAATGCTGGCGAAGGGAATAATAAGTTCATCACGATTCAAACGGATTATGTGAAGCCCATCAAAAACGAAGGTACCATCGAAATGGGCCTACGCGCACAGATAAATGAATTAGCGAATAAAAATGTAAATACATTAAAGCCCGTTGGCTCAGACGTATACAAAGAAATTACCTCTGCTTCCATTAACTACACCAGTACAAATAATGTGTACGCGGCCTATATGTCAGTATCAGGCAAAACAACTGCCTTCTCTTACAAAATTGGACTGCGTGGTGAGAGTTCAAATTATACAGGTGAGTTATTAAATACCAAACAGCATTTTAGCAATAATTTTCCGTTGAGTTTATTTCCATCTATTTTCTTAAAGAAGGATTTATCGAAAACAGATCAATTACAGCTGAGCGTAACGCGCCGCGTAAATCGGCCTAATTTCTTCCAAATTATCCCCTTTGTTGATTACAGCGACAGCTTAAATATTACCCGAGGAAATGCGGATTTGGTTCCTGAATTCACGACCTCAGGCGAACTTTCATACAGCAAGACAAAAGGTTCAGCAACGTTTTTGTTCTCGGGGTATTATAAATACACGGACAATTTAATTACGCGTTATTACAGCCAGGAGATTAATCCTATCAGCGGAAAAATGGATTTGATTAATACGTTTATTAATGCAAACTCCAGTGTCAATTATGGTGCAGAGGCGACCTACGTGAACAAGTTTTTCAATTGGTGGGATTTTACGGCCAACGTGAATGTGTATAATTCAAAAATTAATACCAGCAACATTGAAGGAGCCGGTGCGGTAAGCGATGGTATTTGGACAGCATTTGGCAAGATCAATAACAATTTTGTCTTGCCTAACAAGTGGGTGATTCAGTTATCGGGCGATTATCAAGGCAAAACCAATATGCCTGTGAGTCAAAATCAAGGTCAAATGGGCCCTCCAGGTATGCAGGCACAAAGTTCATCGCAGGGCTATGTGGAACCCTATTATGGCATCGACTTAGCAATCAAAAAATCTTTCCTGAAAAATGACATGGCATCTTTAACCTTGGCCTTTAATGACATCATGAAGACGCGTGGAAATACGCGTGTATCGATTGGTGATGGCTTTGTACAAACAAGCTACCGGATTTCAAATCCCCAACAAGTTCGTTTGACCCTGTCGGTACGTTTTGGAAAATTTGATATGAGCCAAATGAAGCGAAACAATAACAGTGGCGCTGATATGCAGCAAATGCAGCAATAAGGATAATCAGTTTGAATTAAAAACGGCCCTTCAAGGGTCGTTTTTTTTGTTCCTACACAAGTGCTTTAAATACCAAATCCTTCAGATATTGTTCTACAAATGTTGCTTTAGACAAGCTTTGAACATCGGTAAGTTTAGGCAGGTATGTACTGAAAAACAATTGGGAATGAGCCGTTTCAATCAGGGTTGTACTCAAAGAATGTGGGTAAGGGTAATTTGGCTGAAATGCCTTAATTAAATCCGATATGCGCGCACACAAGTCTTTATAGGGTTTAAAAACCTCATCCTCATTAATTTCCTTTACCTCCTTAACCAAATAAACTTTGCTACTTTCCGAGATAACAATTTGATGCAAATGATTCTTGTTGTAATCGGATTGACCTAAGCGCTCGGGCAATTCGTGCGTAAATAATTCAACAACCCGTTCAAGTTTGGCGCGCAAGTCTTGAATGGGCTCCAACTGAACCACAACCAAATATTCCATGTAAGACCAATACCAGTTCAAAATATAAAGTAATAACCGGTGCTTATTGGTAAAATAGCGGTAGATCGAGGCTTCGGTCGTGTTCATCTCAACAGCCAATTTTTTGAAGGTAAAATGCTCAAAACCTAACTCATGAATGAGCTCTATGGCATGTTTAACAATCTGCTTGCCGAGCTCCGTTCCTTCCGGATCCCGCAAATAGATACGCTCATTCACCTTAAAACTTAACGAATAATCCATAGCCTGTTAAAATCTACGTCCAAAATTAACCGATATTAACACTATTACAAAATATATTTTAATATTATAATGAATAGTATTACTATTATTTTAAAAAGTATTTATAATTTTGCCAACAAACTAAAAAAACATGACACCTTCCAATCCGTTAAAGCGAATTGCCCAACTTGTCAACGTACATAAAAAGGAGGTCGTTTCCATCTACCTCTTCTCCATGTTGAGTGGATTGATCAATTTAAGTTTACCCTTGGGTGTTCAAACCATCATCGGATTGGTGATGGGAGCAACCATGGTCAGCTCCATTTATGTCCTTATTTTCCTCGTTGTCTTAGGTGTTTTTTTGGTAGGCGTGTTGCAGATTAATCAAATGAAAATCATCGAGACGATACAACAACGCGTCTTTGCAAATTACGCTTACACCTTTGCTGATACGATTCCACGCATGGATTTGAAAAAAATGGATCATTATTTTATCCCCGAAAAAGTCAACCGCTTTTTTGATACCGTTAATATTCAAAAAGGATTTGCCAAATTATTGCTCGACATTCCCATCGCCAGCGTTCAAATTATCTTTGGCATATTGCTACTTTCCTTGTACCACCCACTCTTTATTTTGTTGGGCATTTTTCTGCTAATTCTGCTCGGGCTCATATTTAATCTAACGAGCAAAAGAGGCATATCAACGAGTATTGAAGAGTCCAATTTTAAATATGAGGTAGTAGGCTTTTTCAATGAAATGGGGCGCACCCTAAAGTCATTCAAATTTAGCCAAGGTTCTGATCTTAATTTGGAGAAAACAAATGCCCGCACGCGTGGGTATTTAGAAGCCCGCACCCAACATTTTCATGTATTATTGTTTCAATACAAAACCCTTATTTTTTTCAAGGTTAGCTTGACAGTGCTCATGCTTACCTTGGGAACCTACTTGTTGATTAACCAGCAATTGAACATTGGCGAATTTATTGCCGCTGAAATCGTCATTTTAATGGTGATTGGTGCGGTAGAAAAACTGATCACCAGTTTAGATAGTGCTTATGATGTTATCACAGGCTTAGAAAAGATTGCAAGTGTCACAGAAAGTCCATTAGAATCGTCTGGGACAATGGAGGTTAATGTCACAAATGGCATGGATATACAATTGTCCAACTTTTCTTTTTCATTCGATGCAAGCAAGAAAATACTAGACTCCATCAACCTTCACATCAAGCCGGGCCAAAAGGTGAGTATTGATGGCCCCGAAGGTTCGGGTAAATCGATGTTACTACGTATGTTAACGGGTAATTATCAAGATTTTGAGGGTAGTTTTCAGCTAAATCACTTCCCCATTCAGAACTACGCTTTACAGGATTTAAGGAAATGTACGGGCGTTGTTTTACACGGTCAAGAAATCTTTGGCGGAAGCCTTTGGGAAAATATCAGCCTGGGACAAAAAGAAATCACGGCCGACTTAATTCTTCGGAAGGCGATGGAACTTGGGTTTGATGACTTTTTAACGCATTTCCCGGCTGGATTTGACACCATCATTGAACCCATAGGTAAGAAAACACCCCAAACCATCATCAGAAAAGTGCTCCTACTCCGTGCACTATGCGGCCCCAAAAAACTCTTGTTGCTTGAAGAGCCTTGGGCCGGATTGGAGACAAAAAATAAAGAACAAATGAAGCACTATTTACTGAATTTACCTGCTGATACGACCGTAATCGTTGTGTCGGATGATGCCGATTTTAATCGATTGACAGACCAACAAATCTATATGCGCCATGGAAAAATTTAATGCGTTTGACCACATCTATGAGGAAGGCAAAAGCACAGCCATTAAACCTTGGTTGGTTTCCTTGTTGGTGTTGACATTGGCCATCATATTTTTGCCTTGGACACAAAATATCCGGAGCAAAGGAAATGTAACCAGCTTATTCCAAGAACAAAAACCTCAAAAGATCTATAGTCCCATCGCCGGAAAGATTAGTCGGTGGTGGGTGAAAGAAGGTGACACGGTACAAGCCGGGGACACCTTGGCTAAAATAACCGAGATTAAGGGAGAATACCTGGATCCCAACTTAATTTCGAGAACCCAAGAACAAGTCAATGCCAAGGTTGGGTCCCTTCGTTTTTATGAGCAAAAAGTACAGGCAACGGAAGATCAAATCAATAACTTAAAGCGTTCATTAACCTTAAAGCAGAGCCAGGTTGAGAATAAAATCAAACAGTTGCAACAAAAGATAACGGGGGAACGGGCAGAGCTTGATGCCACGCAAAATGACTATAACCTTGCAAAGGATCAGTTTGAGCGTAACCAAAAAATGTACCGTGAAGGGCTCATCTCGCAGACACAATTCCAGCAGCGTAATGTAGCCATGCAAAATGCTTTGGCAAAAAAAACAACCGCGGAAAATAAAGTGAATCAAACCTTGCAAGATATTGCAAATACGCAAATCGAATTGCGTGGCGTTGACCAAGAGTATCGCGAGAAAATTAATAAAGCCGAAGGGGAACGATTCCAGAGTTTAGGGCAAATAGAAACAAATAAGGGAGACATTGCAAAGCTAGAAAATCAAGTAACAAATTACACCATCCGGAATGGAATGTATTACATCATTGCCCCACAGGCAGGGCAAATCATCCAAGCGACCAAATCCGGTTTAGGTGAAATTATTAAAGAAGGCGAAGATTTGTTGACCATCGTACCCAACAATACGAATGTGGCAGTTGAAATCTTTGTGAGACCGGTTGATTTACCGCTCATCGTTCCTGGCGAAGAAGTTCGATTGATTTTTGACGGATATCCAGTCATCTTATTTGCGGGCGGATGGCCAAACCAAAGCTTTGGAACATTCCCAGGAAAAATTCGTGCGGTCGAAAACACCATCAATGACCAGGGACTTTTCCGTGTCATCGTCGAAGAAGATCCACAAGGGAAAAGATGGCCAAATCAATTGCGTATCGGCGCAGGTGCCCAAGGCATCGCCTTGTTAAATGACGTCCCAGTTTGGTATGAATTGTGGCGAAACATCAATGGTTTTCCCGCCGATTATTACAAGGGGAAAAAGGAAAAAAAGGAAAAGAATGAAAAATAAGGTCTTGCTATTTTTGCTATTTTTTCATGTCGGTTGGGGTCAACAAAAGTCCTTAAGCTCAACGGAATATTGGCAAATCGTACAGAATTTCCATCCGGTCGTCAAGCAGACGTTGATTGACATTAAGCAATCAAATGCATCATTGACCATGGCGCGCGGTGCATTTGACCCGGTTTTACAGCACTACAGCACACAAAAAACCTTGGATGGCAAAAACTACCTGGATTACCATGCACCCTCCCTGAGCATTCCCACTTGGTATGGAATTGAGTTCAGCGCAGGGATAGAAAACATCCAAGGTTCCCGCTTAGACCCCAGCCAGACCGTTGGACAAACGAGCTACATCGGGGTTCAAATTCCATTAGCCAAAAATCTATTGATGGATAAGCGAAGAGCCGCGCTTCAGCAAGCCAAAATCATGCAAAAAATGGCGATTCAAGATCAACGCAATGAATTAAACAATTTATTGTTGGACGCCATGGAAAGCTACATCACTTGGGTTAGAAGCTACCAGGTACTACAACTTGTTCAAACCAATTACTTAAACGCGACAAAGCGCCTTGACTTGGTTCGCAAAAGTGTTGAGTATGGGGATAGACCTGCGGTGGATACGCTGGAGGCTTTAACGCAAAAGCAAACATTTGAGAACATGTTGACCGCAAAGACAATGGAATTTGCGAATGCCCGCATGAGTCTTTCTGCCTTTTTATGGAACGCTGACAATAGCCCGGTTGAACTAGCTGAAGATATTGTTCCGGCGGCCAACGAGGAAATACGCTTACTCGCAAATGCTGATCTCAACCTAACAAGCCTGTTAGAAAAGGCGATGGAAAATCATCCAGAGATTACAAATTACCGGAACAAATTAGCTGTACTAGGCATTGAAAAGCAGTTGAAATTCCAAAGTTTGCTTCCTAAGCTCGACGTCAGTTACAATCATTTATCAAAGGGAGGGCCCTCACTTTATGGCGCTTCATTTCTGGAGAATAATTATAAATACGGGATTAAGTTTGAAATACCCCTTCGCCTTTCGGAAGGACGAGGAGCCTATCAAGCAGCCAAATTAAAACTAGAAACGGAGCAATTGAATTTGAACCAAAAGCAGGTTCAAGTAGCGGTCAAAGTGCGCAATTACTTCAACCAATTTGAGGCCTTACAAAAACAGATTCGGACGCAAGAGTCTGCCTATACGAATTACCAATCATTGGTCAAAGCAGAAGAAATGCGATTCGAGAACGGGGAATCTTCACTGTTCTTAATCAATAGTCGGGAAATGAAATCCCTCGAAGCCGCCGAAAAATTAGCCGACCTAAAAGCCTATTTGCAGAAGACTACCTTTGCGTTGCAGGCGAGTGCTGGGGTCTTGTACGAAAATTAAATTTTACGGCTTTTGACCTGATCAAAGGCCTCATCATAATCGCTTCGCATCGTTCCCATCACGCGGTCCCAAAACAACAAATATAGGCCGTAATTGCCTTTGAAATATTTGTGGTGCTGGTTGTGTGCGACGGCGGTATTCACCCACCGACCAATCAACGTGGTATTAAATCCTTTGGGATAAAGCTCCCAGCCCATGTGACCATAAATGTTGTAAATAATAGAAAAAAGGAAGAATATCGGCACATGCGTAACGTGCATCGGGAGGGTAAAATAGAATAAAATAATAATGCCATTTTCCAATATCGCCTCTAGCGGATGAAAGGCATAGGCGGCCCATGGCGAGGGGTTTGTCGATTTATGATGCACCAAATGAAACCACTTAAATAACACGGGATGATGCATTAGGCGATGAATCCAATAAAAATAGGTGTCATGTACAATAAACATGGTGGGAAATGCCAACACATAATAAGCCCAACCATACTGTGCAATGTCCGTGTAAATGGTCGTATGCGGCCGAACCGCTGGATTAAAAACGACTCCGGTGACAATCACCGCAAATATCAGCATGCTTGAAAATGAATAAACCATTTCACGCAAATAGTCGGCATTTTTAGGAAATACCAATTGAATTTTTTTGGTTGCAATTCGATTTCGAAGTAGAAAATAACACAGCATAAATACGATACCCGCGATGATAAAATAGCGGCTTCCTACAATGGTTAAAATGTCGAGAAATTTGGCAATGGAAAAATTCATGCTACAATAATACAAAGAAATTTACCTTTTTTGACCCCACCAATTCGCTAATACCGAGGCAGTTATGTTTTGCATCGAACCAAATATACCAGGGACCAAACCCATCGTCGCCATGAAACCCATTTTAGCGGCTATCCCTGAAGCCAGGCCCGCATTTTGCAAACCTACTTCAAATGCAATGGTCCGGGAATCCTGTTCATTAATTCCCATCCATTTGCTGATGCGATATCCAAAAAAATAGCCCAATAAATTGTGCACAAGCACGATTAAAATCAACAACCAACCAATCGACAGCAAGGTATTGTGTCCTGCCGAAACAGTCAAGGCGACGATGAAAATGATGGAGGCCATCGATATGACAGGAAGTAAGTCGTCCAGCCACTTACGTTTGCCATAGGCATATTGATTGTATACTAAGCCGGCTAAGACCGGAAAGATAACGATCTCCATAATGTGCCAAAACATATCCCAAAAATTGATTGGTACCAATTGGTTCGCCAACAGCTTCATCAACAAAGGGGTTACGAGCGGAGCTAACAGCGTTGAAATAGCTGTAACGGTCACCGACAAAGCCAAATTTCCGCCTGAAATATAAGCCATCACATTGGAAGCTACGCCACTTGGCGAGCATCCAACTAAGATAATTCCCGCCGCAATTTCAGGAGGTAGGTCGGTCGATAATGCAAGCGCCACACCAATGCCTGGCATAATCAAATAGTGACAAAAAATTCCGGCAAAGATTGGTTTGGGAGATTTGACAATATCAATAAAACGCGACAAATTCATGTGTATACCCATCCCAAACATAGTAATGACCAATAAAGGAGTCACCAAGCGTTTTAACGCGAAGCCATGGAAAGTCACCAAATTTTCTGGGAAAGTAAACGCATAGGTAGACGCCGCAAAAATGAATAAGGTATAGGAAAAGCCCTTTAGGATCGCATAGTCTTGAAAACCGATCGCCAAGAAGGCAAAGAAAAAAATCAGGAAAATAGGCGCTGCTGAAACACCAAGAAAAAAACAAATGGCAGAACCCAATCCGGCAAGTAATCCTAGGCCAAGACAAGCCCGACAAAAAAGGTGTTTCATTGATAATAGGTTTATTTTGATAAAAATAACGAAAATATATTTTTGGCTCCACCTCCTTCTGCTAACTTTAGGAAAATACCTGCACAATTATGTCAATGAATTCATCAGTAGCCATAATCACTGGCGCCGCACGCGGAATCGGTTTAGCTACTGCCCAATTATTCCATCAAAACGGATACCGCGTTGCGCTAGTCGATCGAGATGAAACAGAAGTCGGCCAAGCGGCCGCGCGAATCGAAAATGCCATTGCAGTGACATGTGATGTTTCTAATCCAGCAGAGGTTTCAAGCATGATCGAAATTGTACTTAAAACCTTCGGACGGATTGATGCCTTAGTGAATAATGCCGGTGTAGCAGAATTCAAACCTTTGGAAGAGACCGATTTTGCTTGTTGGCGCAAAATCATGTCGACCAACCTAGACGGCGTATTCCTTTGTACGCAAGCAGTGATTCCAGCTTTAAAAACAAGCAAAGGCTCCATTGTCAATATTGGTTCTATTTCAGCCGTTCGCGCAAGTACATTACGGGTTGCATATGGAACTTCGAAGGCTGCCGTCGTTCATTTGACAAAACAATTTGCTGTTGAGCTGGGAGATTACGGAATTCGTGTGAATTGTGTATCGCCAGGCCCCGTAAAGACCCAATTAGCTGCTGCTGTTCACTCGCCGGAAATCATTACGGCTTACTTAAATGGCATTCCACTAAATCGTTCCGCGACAGTGAACGACATTGCCGAAACGATCTATTATTTATGTTCAGAAAAGGCTTCCTATGTCACAGGCCAAATGATCGCCGTGGATGGGGGATTCGATGCGGCGGGCGTGGGTTTACCCGCTTTACGTGCAAAGCGAGGGCAATAAAAAAGCCTCACCTAAAATGATGAGGCTTTCTGAGTTAACCCTAATTTAAAGGTCCTTGCGACAGCGTACGGAGAAACCATGTAGTCCTCCCGGCAATACATCGGGATAAACGCCAATGTCATTCGATTCCGCATTAAAATAAATGTAAAAACGATCGTCGCTCCCGGCAGGTGCTTTCGTCCAAAAATAAGACTCCGTCATAATCTTAGAAGGTTCAAATTGACCTCGAATGATTCCTCCCGCAGGATAAGCTGAAAAGCCAAGGGAATTGGTAGAAGCGATTGGTGTTTTCCAACTCGTTGTGACTTTAAGCTTGCCTGCTCCCGATGGGCCAGCTGCGGTAATCGTTTCAAGCCATTCCAATTTCGTTGGGATATGCCAGCCCACCGGAGCTAGACCACGCGGATCATCTACGGCAAATTTATTATACAATTTACCCCAAACAGCCGTTCCGTCGTTCTTCACGAAATTATAATAACACCAAGCACCTGTCGTGGCCGCATTCCAATCCGCGAGATTTTTAATTTCAGGTATCACGTCACCGTTCCGGTAAGTTGTGACATCTAAATTGTTTAGCATCCACGTCTTGCCGCTAATTGTTACCTCCGCGTAAGCAGCTTGTTTGTTTGTACGAACAGCTGCTGAGGTTCCTACCGGCCCATTTCCATAATTGTTGTAACGGTACACTTGGTACGTATATTCGGTATCAGGAGTCAATCCTTTGTCGACGTAAGAACGAGCCGTATCACTCAATGCCGCAATCTGCGTGTACGTTGTTTCGGCTCCTGTTTTCCGGAATACTTTCGTTCCCGTAACCGGAATGGCCGCTGAGCTAGCTGCATTGTTTAACCAACTTACTGTGATGGAAGTTGCTGTATATCCACCTGTCACGACGGCCCCAGGAGAACTTGGGAGGGGGAGTGCAGAGGTGGTGATAGAAGAGGATTTAGGTGTGGATTTACCGAAAAAAGTCCAACGCTGTATTTTATACGTATACTCTGTATTAGGACTTAATAAACTGTCAGTATAACTCGTATTGGTCGCAGGCAAATTGATAATCTCTTTAAAATCTGGCTCTGTTGCTGATTTTCGAAAAATATATACGCCTCCACTTTCACTATCATACATTTCATCACCATTACATTCTTCTCCACCCCATTCTATTTTAATTTTAGAAGGAGATATCACTTTCAAATTAATTGTTCGAACACCACATGGAGCTGCAGTACCACCACCATCTTTTGTACAAGCCAAGAACAACATTGCACAGACAATTCCTATAAGTAGATTAATTTTCAACATAATGAATTTTTTGAGTTAAATAATTAGCTCAAAATTATTCACGGCAAATCCGGAAGGCAATCATAGGTTGTCGATGCGGAAAATAATCTGTCAAAATTTTAGAGACGCCTCATTATCAGCGGCTTAACGAATTAATCAAATCAATTGGCGTGCCTCCATGAAATTTCTTAAAGGGCTTATAGAGTGCCGTGCGAGAGTTAAAACCCGATTCTTTAGCCAACGCTTCAATTGTATAATGCGCATACTTCGGGTTTTTCGCGAGGGAGACAAAATATTCAATCCGCTTCTGATTCACCAAATAGCTGAAACTCATCTGATAGCGTTGAATGATTTGCTCGTTAAATTGATCAAATTCCACAATACCATTTTGCTTGCAAAAATGCTCAATCGTTGCTTGAGAATTCAAGAAGTAAGCATCTTGAAAAAAGGGAACATAGAAATTTTGATCTGTCAACATCAAATCCTGCGATCGCATGTAGCGCTTAAAATCAAACTTACTAACATTGTGATTATTCAAAAACTCCGGACGGTAAATGACCAAAAGGAACGTCATCAAACAGAAGAAAACATAAACGGATAAGCTAAACTCATAAAAATAGGCCGTCCTTTGCAAACTCAAACCAATCACATTATTACTAAAAATAACGAGCAAAATCATCCCAATAAAGAGCCCCAACCAATTTTTTAATCGTGCCCAATACAAATTTCGCTCCGCTTTCACAGCAACAATGACCCGGTATAATTTAACAATGGAAACTAATAAAATAATGCGTTGTCCATATCGCACCCATTTCACAAAGAATAAAGAATTGTCTAACCGCAACACGAAAATGGCTCTTCGATCCATTAAACTAGCATCCATTTGCGAAAGCATAAAGTAGTTATACACATTCAGGATAAATATTAAACCAGCAGAAAACCAGACCCAACGCGAAATTCTGCCTACCGTTAAAATAGAAAGTGTAAACAACCCAGAAATCCAAATACCAAAGTTGATCAGAGGTGACCATGCTACTAAGTCTTGAAAGGAGACCTCAATCCAAAGTAAGATATCTAACAATAATAAGGAAAATAAAAATAGTGCAAACGACAACTTAAAGTACCTTGGGCGTTTAAATCGAATTAGAAAATCACTCAAGGCTAAAACCCCTAGTGCGATAGAAACGAAATTAAATAGTGAAATCATTTCGCTCCAGGACTTCTGGATCAAATTAATTGTCATTCTCAAATATTTTTAGAAATTCGATATTACAAATAAACAAAAAAGGCGCCTGAATAGGCGCCTTCTATTTACTTTAATTTCATATTCTGCGGATCCCATTGGATGATTTTCTTGCTGAAATAACTTTCATTGCAAGCCAATGCCGGCGCTGCCGCTCTAAACCCGAAGGTCGCATCTTCGACGACTTGTTTCCCCGTGCGTATCGCATCAAAGAAATTCGTAAAATGATCCACATGCTCATCATAACCCGCAGGCGCTTTGAAAATGACATCCTCTTTTATCGGACGTTTGCGTTGTGCTTCCGACCATTTGGCATTGTATTCCTTCGTCATCTCTTCTTGCATGCTTTTCGAGAAAGTAAACACCGAATCATATCCGCCAAATCCCGGAGCCTCCGGCATAATGCTATGCTTCACCGAAATCGTATTTCCTTTCACATCCATCACACCCTCTGAACCGATCAAACGAATCACCTCTTGGCCACCCGTTCCACTCACAAAGTTTACTTGCAAGGTTAATTGGAAGGCAGGATGTTGCGCCGTGTTTCCGTATTGCATAACGCCTGACATCACATCTGGCAGGTTCCGACCGTCATTCCAATGGCTGAATTGACCCGTAGAAAAAATCGTTTCTGGACCGTTTGAGTTCGTCATGAAGTGGGTGCCGCTCAATAAGTGAATGAATAAATCACCTGCCACACCTGTTCCTACTTCTTTAAAGGCACGCCACCAAAAGAACTTCTTGGCATCAAATTCCATCTTCGCAGTTGCCTCGATGAAGCGATTCCAATCACACGTGGAGGCATCTGCATCTTTCGGGATGGTATATTCCCAGGCACCAATCGAGCTTTGGCGATCGTACACCGCATTGACCATGTTCAGTTTCCCGATTTCACCATTGGCTAACATCTCCTTGGCCTTCGCCAAACCAATGCTACTAACCCGCTGAGACCCTACTTGCAATACTTTATTGTATTTTTTCTGTGCTTGAATCACACGATGACCTTCGTCAATTTTGTAGACCATCGGCTTTTCCACGTAAACGTGCTTGCCTTTTGCGAGTGCGTCAATGGTGATGCGCGCATGCCAAACATCATGCGTTGCGATAATCACTGCATCGATATCGGGACGGTCTAATAAGTCTTTATAGTTGCGGGTGGTGTATAAATCCTTGCCGTAAATTTCTTTGGCATTTTCGATACGTCCCGTGTATAAATCACAAATTCCGGCTAATTCGACACCGGGAACTTTTAGGGCAGATGCCAAGTCGAAGTGGCCTTGAACACCAAAACCAATGACCCCTAGGCGAATTTTATCACCCACAGAAATTGGTTTTTCGTAACGTAAAATACGTTCTTCTGCCTTTTGCTCGGCAGCGAATGATTGTAAAGGAGCCGCAGCGGCGACCATACTTGTGGCACCAATTTGCTGCAGAAATCTTCTGCGTGATGCGGAACTGTTATCTTTCATAATAGGTTATTTTTTCAGGCTCTAATTTACAAATCTTCTAATGCGTAACGCACATACGCGAATTTTTTTCCGTCCGGACTCCAAGAGGGTACATTGATTGTGCCTTGGCCACCGTAAAACACCTCCGTTAAATCTTTGATTTCCTTCGTTTTCAAGTCTAATAATCGCAATTTAATTTGTCGGCCAAACGGATGCGCTTGTACCTGGTCTTCCATGTAAGTAATGATGGTGGCTACTTGATTGTTTGGCGCAATGTGTGCGAACCAATTGGAATAATGATCAAACGTCATCTGCTCCGGCGCTGAACCATCTGCCTTCATTCGCCAAATCTGCATCATCCCAGTACGGTAGGAATTGATGTAAATGAATTTCCCATCAGGAGAATATTCGGGTCCGTCGTCTAGGCCTTCTGTGCGCGTTAATCGAATTTCTTCGCCTCCGTTTGTGGACATCGCATAAACGTCATAGTTCCCATTCCGGGCGGCACAATACACCATGGTATTCCCATCGGGCGAAACGCCATGCCAATAAGATGGGGTCAAAGGGGTTAGTTGGGTCGGCACACCTCCTTCCGAAGAAACTTTGTAAATGAAAGACGTATGTTCTTTTATTTCGGCTTTTGCACTGGAAATAAATAAGGTCTTTCCATCAAAAGAATAGCCATGATCATTGTTGGCCTTCTGAACCGTTCCCGTATTCAATTCCCCCAATTTCTCTCCTTTGGGAGTGACTTTTTCTAATTTGCCGTAGGCATTAATTAATAAAAACATTCCGTCGCGCGACCAATTGGGCGCCTCGAAATGTCGTTTTTCCTCTAGTATTTTCTCCGATTTCCCTGACGCGAGATCATAGATGTACAAAGAGCTGATGACTTTTTTGCCCGCGGGGACTTGCGCCGAAAGCGAACTGGCGATGAGCGCCAGGGCGAGTATTTTTTTCATAGTAGGTTTACAATTAAACAAGTTTAAGCATAAACTGATTAATAACCTATCCTGATTACACCCTCCTCCCCTAACCTTTGGCAAACCTTGGAGGATTGCCAAAGGTAGTGTTTTGGAATTAGCAATAATCGATGAAAACTGATAATCTAAATCAGTTTATTGGAAAGAAAATACAATCGGAAACACAAAACTCACAATGGCCGCCCATAACGCATAATAGGGCAAGAAGCGCGTCATACTCGCCTCCACATCCAGTAGGGTTTTTTGACCTTTCCATAGACCCATTAATTGGCGGGTGACCAAAATTAAATTCAACAAGATCAGGATATTTCCACCCAAAACAACAAGTCGGTTGGGCGTTACACCTAATTCAATAAGTCGAAATGCGATGGCAGAAAGGGCGATGCCATTATTGATAATCGCCAAGAAAGCCAACACAACAAGTGACATGCGGTGAAACCTTGAGCCGGTCTCCTTGGTCGCCTCGCTAACCGAAAACAGCAGCAATGCCATCACCCCAATCAACACCCCATTGAATACCAAAAGAAATTCTCGGTCATTGTAAGGATCCTTCCCTGTGTAAATAAATGCCCCCAAGAATATCAGCAACATGAGCGTTACCAAGGGTGTAAATATCCGTGCGATCACGGGCGAAATTTTACTGACAAGCGTCGGGTTTTGATGAATAAGCATTGTCGCCAACAAGGGTACCGAAGGCAGGGCCGAAAGCACCCAATAACGGAAATAAAAGTCCTCAATTTTGATATCAATCAAATTGAAAAGATTAAGGGTTAATGCCGTGAATAGCCCCCCTGCTAATAAAATCACGGCACTCATCACCAACAAGTCTCCATGAAACCGCAAGAAATCAATGCGTTTTTCAGTCTTGGAAAATTGAGCGCCGCTGAAGATATATCCCACCAGCAGCCACATCAAAATTGGCAAATGAATGCAACTTAAAATCAAGGTGTCACTCGCGGAGTTATTGGGTAAATAATTGATAAATAAGACAGCGATCACCAAAATTCCCAAAGGAATCAAGAGATCTTTCCCCGCTAATCCCTGTTTATGCGCGAAAAACGCCGCTAATCCGGGCATCGCGATAAAGGCTATATTCCGCGGATAATAGAAATCGTGTGAAATGGAAATCAGATCCGGCAACTGCATCAATAATCCAACGAAAAGCGCCACTATTCCTACAAATATCCAATCCCTCGAAACACCCCACGTAATTTCTGTAGGTTCGTTCTTTAAACGCTCTAACCAAATTTGGGCACTGACTTCTGACTGGATTTCCGGATATACTTCATGAAATGCGCGCGTAAATGCGGCAGGATTTGAACGGTACAATTGCTCCAATTTGACCGGGTCCGTTATATTTTCGGTAATGAGATTTTTCATATCAAAACAATTTTACGAGATAGCCGACTATTTTAGTTGTTTTTTCACTTCAACGGTAATTTCTTCGGCTAAACGGTTAATAATATTCCATTTCGCATACGGGCGGTAAAAACACAAGCTGACTTCACGCGAAAGAGTCCCATCCACCAATTCGATCATATTTTGTTTTCGTTTTTCGCCTAATTGATTCACGTACAAGGCCGGCAAAACAGTCATGCCTTGAAAGGTATCTACCAAATTTATGAGCGTTTCAAACGTGTTCGATTCTACCGATAAATTAGCCGGAAGGGCTTTGTGCTTTTTCAATTCACAAAGTTGGATTACCTGATCACGCAAGCAATGTCCTTCTTGTAGCAAAAAAAAACGCTGCTTCGCCAAATCTGATTTTCGCACGATTTTCTCCTTTGAAACCAAATGGCCGTATACATACAAGTCCTCAACATATAATAACTGGGTTTCTAAATCTAAGCTGGCTATGGGCGTGCTTAATATTCCAATGTCCAACCTCCCTTCGCGAAGGTCCTTCTTGAGCTGATTCGTCGTCACCTCATATATTTCGAGCAATAATCCGGGATATTTGTCGACAAGATGTTTCAGAATAACGGGCAAAATCGAACTAGCAATCGTGGGGATAATTCCCAACTTAACCTTACCCTCAATTTTCTGATGAATCCCCTTTGAAGACGACAACAATGCATTCGCATGCGCCACGACTTGTTGGGCCTGAACCAAAATTTCCCGCCCATTTTCTGTTGTCGCAATCGGATTCGCCTTCCTGTCGAAAATGACGATATCCAGCTGCTCCTCGAGCTTTTTCACCATCGCACTCAAAGTCGCCTGCGTAACATGACAATAATCAGCTGCTTTGGAGAAGCTTTTAAATTGGTCAACTGCCAGTATGTATTCTAATTGCTGTATATTCACTGATATAGATTTTATCTATGTCAAATATAGAAAATTTCAGTTTTCTCTATAAATAATTTGCCACTAATTTGGCACCACTAAAAATCAAGAATCATGAAAAAACTACTATTCATCAGCGCGCTATTTGCTGCAACAGCTGTCCAAGCGCAGGAATACGCGAATCCACATGCAGCGGCGGGCGCTAACCCCCATGCAGCTGGCGGAGCGAATCCACATGCTGGCGCTAACCCACATGCAGCCGCTGGCGTTAATCCACACGCAGGCATCAACCCACACACGGGCATGAAGGCCTCGGCAACGACGAACAAGGATTGGTGGCCAAGCCAATTGAACGTAGGGATGCTACGTCAAAATTCAGAGAAGTCAAATCCGATGGGACCCGACTTCAACTACATCAAAGCATTTAAAAGTCTTGACTATTTCGCGTTGAAAAAAGACATCGCGGCGGTGTTGACGAAATCACAAGATTGGTGGCCGGCCGACTTTGGTAATTATGGTCCCCTATTTATTCGTATGGCGTGGCATAGCGCGGGTACTTACCGTTCAGGGGATGGACGTGGTGGTGCGCGTGCCGGTCAGCAGCGTTTCTCTCCCTTGAACTCATGGCCAGATAACACAAACCTGGATAAGGCTCGTCGTTTATTATGGCCGATCAAACAAAAATACGGTGATAAAATTTCTTGGGCTGACTTAATGGTCTTGACAGGAAACGTATCCCTAGAGCAAATGGGCTTTAAGACTTTTGGTTTTGCGGGTGGTCGTACGGACGTTTGGGAGCCCGAAGAAAATGTATATTGGGGTTCAGAGAAAAAATGGTTGGACGATAAAAATCGCTACTCAGGTGACCGTAAATTAGAGTCTCCATTAGCTGCGGTTCAAATGGGCTTAATCTATGTGAATCCAGAAGGACCTAATGGCGTACCCGATCCGGTAGCTTCTGCCAAAGATATCCGGGAGACCTTTGGCCGTATGGCGATGAACGACGAGGAAACAGTTGCCTTGATCGCAGGCGGTCACACGTTTGGCAAAACACACGGAGCGGGTCCAGCGACGAACGTAGGTCCAGATCCAGAGGCGGCAGGAATCGAGGAGCAAGGACTGGGCTGGAAAAGCACATACAAATCAGGGAAAGGAAAAGATGCAATCACGTCAGGCTTAGAGGTGACTTGGACATCGACACCTACGCAATGGGGTATCGGTTACTTACATTTGTTGTTCAATAACGAGTGGACATTAGAGAAAAGCCCAGCAGGTGCTAACCAATGGATTGCGAAAAATAGCGCAAACATCATCCCGGATGCATTTGACAAAAATACCTTCCACAAGCCTACCATGTTAACGACGGATATCGCTTTACGTGCCGATCCTGTTTACGAGAAAATCTCGCGTAGTTTTTTAGAAAATCCTGAATTGTATGCAAAGGCTTTCGCGAAAGCGTGGTTTAAATTAACGCACCGCGACATGGGTCCTAGCTCAACGTATTTAGGACCAGAAGTTCCGAAGGAACAATTGCTATGGCAAGATCCAATTCCAGCATTGAATCACGAGGTTGTGAACGCACAAGATATTGCAGCCTTGAAGACAACCCTATTGAACTCTGGTTTATCGATCAGCGAATTAGTTTCAACAGCCTGGGCTTCAGCTTCAACTTACCGGCATTCAGATCGCCGTGGTGGTGCAAACGGAGCACGTATCCGCCTATTGCCACAACGTAATTGGGAGGTAAACAATCCGAAGCAATTGGAGAAAGTATTAGCTGTTTTGGAAAAAATTCAAAAAGATTTTAATGCTAAATCTGGCAAGAAAAAAATCTCTATCGCCGACTTGATCGTGCTAGGAGGTTCAGCTGCCATTGAAAAAGCGGCAGCGAATGCGGGCGTGAAAACAGCGGTTCCATTTACACCAGGTCGTATGGATGCTTCACAGGAGCAAACTGATATTGCATCGGTTAACTTGCTCGAGCCGATGGGCGATGGTTTCCGCAATTACATGAAAACGCGTTACACGCTTTCGACAGAAGAAATTTTCGTAGACAAAGCACAATTACTAACCTTGACTGCGCCAGAAATGACCGTATTAACAGGGGGAATGCGCGTATTGAACACGAATTACAACGGTTCGAAACATGGCGTATTTACAACGAAAAAAGATGCTTTAACAAATGACTTTTTTGTCAACTTGTTGGAGATGGGAACTACTTGGAAGCCAACTGACGAAGCAAAAGAAGAATATGTAGGTAAAAATGAAAAAGGTGCTGTCGTTGCAACTGCGACACGTGCCGACTTGATTTTCGGGTCTAATTCAGAGTTACGTGCGCTTGCTGAAGTCTATGCAACGAAAGATGCACAAACAAAATTTGTAAAGGATTTCGTAGCGGCTTGGACGAAAGTGATGAACTTAGATCGCTTTGATGTGACTTTTAAATAGCTTGATTAGTGAGGTTTGAGATAAAAAGCCGGCTTTCATAGGCCGGCTTTTTTTATTGTTTGTTCTTCAACTTGTCGTATTCCCGCTGTTCCAGCGAACCGACTTCGATGACATAGGCATTCACATATTGAATCCCGAGTCCTAATCCCCAGCCAAGCATCGGCCAAATAGGCCAAGGAAGGTGATTCCACCTAATATCGCCTGGCATGGTTATATACCAGATAACCCATAGAAAAGGGATAACGAGCGAGTAAGCGCTCAAACTTCTTTTAAATTTTGCGCGCTTCCGTGCGATAGCCCACAATTGTTGGTCTGTACTTTCCATAATATTTCGTTTTTCGGTTTCAACATCCGGAGCATACAACAAAGTCAAATTCACCCCTAGGACTTCCCCGATCGCATTCATCGAATACAAACTCGGCTTCCCTTCGTTGCGTTCCATGCGTTGAACGGTCCGCAAAGCGATGCCACTCTTGTCAGAAAGTTCGTTCTGCGTTAATCCTTTCGAGGTGCGGATTTCCTTTAATTGTTCTCCAAAATTCATAGGGCAAAATTGGGCTTAAAAAACATACCAAAAAACGTCAGACATAAGACTTCTTTACGTCATCTTTTAAAATTCTCGATGGCTCTATGCGATCCATCGCAACTCGGCTTTCGCTTCGTTAGGCCACAAATACAATCTGTAATACCGATGCCTTTCAAAATATATTTTTCGTTTTTCTCGATGCGCAACGTGCGTGTTTCGGATTGCTTGCCGTCTGAGAAAAATCGCAAATAGGCGCGTTGACGACCTGGCGTGAGTTTTTCGAAAGCCACTTTCATCTCGGGTTTCGCGTCAAAAATAGTGACTAATTCTTCCGGATAAGGTATTTCTGCAGGCTTCTCCAACTTAATTCCAAGCTTTTCCACCTCGATAGCTTCTAAGATATAGGCTTTAATAAGTTCTTCTTGGGCTAAAATTTGCTCCACCGAATTAAACTTCATCCAGCGTCCTAATTGGGTATGTTCCCCCGGTTTAATTAATAAGCCTTCCTCGTCCTGCAACAGTGCCCCATTGAAAAAATTCAAGGCACAATGCTCTTTTAAACTCGAGATCGCAATGACATTTTTCGAACCCACCATATAAACCGGTGTCTTCCATTTATAGGTTTCGATCATCAAACAGTCGAGTAATATGCGTCGCAAATACGCCATTTCAGCGCGCCACTTGTCGGCACTTTGTATAAATTCGTCTACATTGGGATCTTTCATATGATTAGAAATCGATTACTCATTGCTTTAGTACACAAAGAAAGAAAAAACCTATGAATTCACGTATCCTGCTAGCTTTACTTTTCGCATCCGGAAATTTGTTGGCTCAGAATCAACCCGTTTTACAGTCACGATCTGTGGAAACCTTGAAAGTAAAGAACTTGAACTTCAAGGATCTTAATAAAAACAAGAAATTAGATAAATACGAGGATTGGCGATTACCTGTAGAAGCACGGGTGAAAGATCTCGTATCCCAAATGACCTTGGAAGAAAAATTAGGTTTCATGCTCATCAGCACCACGCGCATGGGAGGTGACCAAGTTTTCGCCAACGGCGTTCAAGGAACCAGTGGTCCAAGACCGAAAATCACCGATGGCTTTAATGAAGAAGACCTCGTTCAGAATACAAATATGTTCACCCGCAAACCGCTGGGAGCGCCGAATATGTCGGCCGCAGGAACAACCAAAGGCGTGACGCAATTTCATTTACGTCATTTTATCTTACGAGCGAATGCGGAACCGGAAATTATGGCTAAATGGTCGAATAATTTACAAGCGCTGTGCGAAAGCACTCGTTTGGGAATTCCAGCCATCGTTGCTTCGAATCCACGTAATCACGTAACAACGGATGCCTCCGTCGGACTGAGTGTAGGCTTAACTTCCTTTTCGAAATGGCCTGGCGAATTGGGCCTAGCCGCGATGCGCGATTTTGCCTTAACTCGCAAATTTGCGGAGACTGCTGCGACCGAATGGCGTGCCGTGGGTTTACGCAAAGGCTACATGTACATGGCGGATTTGGCGACAGAGCCTCGTTGGGGACGTGTCGAAGGAACCTTCGGCGAAGATGCCGATTTGACTTCAAACATGATTACCCAAATCGTTTTAGGATTCCAAGGAACAAAGCTTTCTAGCACATCGGTTGCGATGACGACCAAACACTTTCCCGGTGGTGGACCTCAAGAAGGCGGACAAGATTCACATTTCGACTGGGGAAAATTTGCACACTACCCAGGTGGCATGTTCGATTTTCATGTGAAGCCATTTAAAGCTGCGATTGCCGCCGGCACTTCGGCCATTATGCCCTACTACTCTGCACCCAAAGGCAAGGAATTTGAGGAGGTCGGATTCTCGTTTAACAAGGCGATGATTGGTGATTTATTGCAAGGCAAATTGGGCTTTCACGGAATCATCAATTCCGATACGGGTCCGATTGAAATGATGCCTTGGGGCGTCGAAAAATTAAGCATTGAGGAACGTTATCAAAAAGCATTGAACGCGGGTGTGGATATTTTCTCAGGCGCAGCGGACCCAACGACACTGATCGAAGTTGTGAAAAAAGGCTTAATTAAAGAGGAACGTATTGATCAATCGGTCGCGAAATTATTGACAGAAAAATTCGAATTGGGCTTGTTTGAAAATCCCTATGTGGATGTGGATGAGGCAACGAAAATTGTGGGCAACAAGGAAGCTGTTGCAGCAGCTGAGTTAGCCTTACGCAAATCCATTGTCTTACTACGCAACGATGAAAAACGATTGCCATTAGCCAAGAAAACCAAAGTATATTTTGAGACCTATGCTCAACCGGGTCGCAGCGGGGGCGAAGCGATTAAGGTCGCGAAACCCAATTACCCAGGTTTAGAATTCGTATCCACGAAAGAGGAAGCGGATGTTGTTTTGCTGTGGTTGATTCCATCAGCAGGTGGATTGTTCAGCTCACAAGGTTCTAAAATTGATTTGAACTTATCCGCAAATCGCATCGATGTAAACCACGTACATGAAATTCTGAACGCTAAGCCCACCATCGTAGCAATCAATTACACGAACCCATGGGTGATTGAAGAAATCGATAAGGGAAAAGCGAAATCGGTGATTGCGACTTTTGGAACAACGCAAGAGGCCTTATTGGATATCGTAACAGGCGCATATAACCCGAGTGGGAAAATGCCGTTCACTACACCGGTGAATCAAGCAGCTGTGGAAGCGAATAAATCCGATGTCCCAGGTTATATGGAAGGTCCGGGTTACGGACTGTTTGCCTTCGGACAGGGATTGTCTTATTAATGAAAAAGGGAGCAGGTGCTCCCTTTTTTTATAACTTATAATTCAAGCCTACTGTTGCGATGGCCTGCCCATCCGTCAGTGTATAATTGCCAAAAGCTTTGGCTTGAAAATGCTTCGTTAAATCATAGGTAATGGTTTCTGCGACACCGGTCAAATCGCCAACGCTTAGGTAATAGCCCTGCGTTAACAAATTCCACTTTTTGTGGTGATAATTCGTATTCCCGGATACCAAGGTCACTTTAAAGTCGGTATTCCGCGCATTACCATTTAAGATAAATGAACCTATGTTCCACTTCTCATTAATGGGATAAATCATCGTTAATTCCCGTCCGAAGAAGCTCGTCACCTCGTAATCTTCCGTCATTTGAAAGGCCGGAATATGAAGACCAACAATCGCCTTGAACTTACGGTCGATAAACCGATAGCGCGTAAATAACGCTACCGTGGTAGGTGTCATGCTCTTCATCCGCATCATGTACATGAGAGAACCCGTCAATCTTTTCTTCGGATTTGTGCTCGCATTGATAATGATATTCGGTTCCTTCGAAGTAAAAGCAGGAATAAAGGAGAAGCCTCCTGTGCTCAATTCGATGCTACCTGTTTGGGCTTTCAGCGTTAACGTGATAAGTAAGAAAAAAACGACGCGTAATGATTGTTTCATTTTGATACATTAAGATTAAAATCGCTGCAAAACTACGCCAATTATTTCTCAAAACAACGTGAGGCTTTTTAAGTTATGTTTTTATGCCCAAAGCCCCCATCCATATTGTCTGGTTTAAACGTGATCTCCGGTTTACGGATCACGAACCTTTGTACCGAGCTTTGGCATCTGATATTCCCACCTTATTGGTCTATTTTTTTGAACCCTCGCTAATCGAATCGCCTGATACGGATATCCGACATTGGCGTTTTGTACATGAGTCCTTGGTCGAAATGCAAGGGCGGCTCGAGGACCGAAAAGGATCCCTTTATTTATTTCATTCGGAAGTAATCCCGGTGTTTCAGGCCTTGGTTTCTGAATATGATATCCAAAGCATTTTCTCGCACGAAGAAATCGGCAATGGGCTTAGCTTTCAGCGGGATAAAGTCGTGGCAGATTTTTGCGCACGGGAAAAGATTGCTTGGAGCGAAACGCCAACGAACGGTGTTATCCGCCGCTTGAAATCACGGAAAACCTGGCAGCAACGTTGGGAGGCCACCATGCGTCAAGAGCCCTTTTTTCAGCGCGAGGACAACTGGAATTTATTACGCTTGAATCCTACTTTTTATGAAGCCCTCAAGGGTCCTGAACTCCCTGCAGCATTTAGTACCCGCAATCCCGTTTTCCAGGAAGGGGGCGAATATTGGGGCTGGAAATACTTGAAGAGTTTCATGGAGACTCGGCATCCTGCTTATAGTTCTTGCATTAGTAAACCCGAGGCGAGTCGAAAGGCCTGCAGCCGGCTTTCACCCTATTTAGCCTACGGAAACATCAGCATGCGGATGGCCTACACCTATACCATGCAGCATTATCCAAACGCCAAAAACAAACGGTCTTTACAGAATTTCATTTCTCGTTTGCATTGGCAAAGTCATTTCATGCAGAAATTCGAAGATGAGTGTCGGATGGAATTTGAACCCGTGAACAAGGCCTACCAAAGTCTGGAGAAATCACCTAATCCCATGTTAATTCAGGCCTGGCAATCGGGTAAAACCGGGGTTCCGTTGGTGGATGCTTGCATGCGCTGCGTCGAAGCAACGGGCTACTTGAATTTCCGTATGCGCGCGATGGTCGTTTCTTTTTTTGTCTTTAATCTCTGGCAGGATTGGCGCGATGCGGCAATGCATTTGGCCAAGCAATTTCTCGATTACGAACCGGGTATTCATTACCCCCAAATTCAGATGCAAGCGGGCTTAACGGGAATCAATACCATCCGCATTTATAACCCGATCAAGAATTCTTATGCCCACGATCCGGACGGAATTTTTATTAAAAAATGGGTACCCGAGTTAGCAGCAATTCCCTCCACCCTGATCCATGAACCCTGGAAATTAAGTGACATGGAGCAGACTTTATATGGGGTTAAAATCGGGGTGGATTACCCGGCACCTGTGGTCGATTTAGAAGCGACAAGAAAAACGGCTTCCGACCAAGTTTGGGGATTACGGAAAACGAAAAAGGCCCGACAAGAGGGGGCGCGAATCTTAGAAAAACACGTGAACAAATGAGCGCATTCCTGATTTTTCCGCACCAACTTTTCGAAGAGACCTTGGCTCAAGAAGCTGACGTTTTCTACCTGATAGAATCCGAATTATTCTTTAAAAAGTACGCCTTCCATAAGCAAAAATTGATTTTCCACCGAGCGAGTATGCGCGCCTTTGCGGATCGTTTGCGTGCTGCGGGAAAGACGGTTGAATACATTGATGCGCAGGATGAGCGCTCTTCCGAGGTTGCCTTGTGCGAGTTCATCAAAAGCGGTATTTCGTTGTTCGATCCGAATGATTATTTGCTAGAAAGACGCTTACGTAAGTCGGGCAGCATTCATTTTTTACCTAGTCCTAATTTCCTAAATACAGACACCGCCTTATTGGGTAATCGTAAGCCCTATTATCAAACAGCTTTCTATACCCAACAACGGAAAGACCGAGGTATCTTGCAAGAGGAAGACGGCAAACCCGTGGGTGGTCAATGGACTTATGACACCGAAAACCGAAAGAAAATTCCGAAGAATACCTTCATTCCGGCACCCTTTCCGGAGTCGGCAGCGAACGCCTATATACAAGAGGCCATTGAATATGTCACGATGCATTTTCACGATAATCCGGGTTCTAGCGACATGCCCTTTTCGGGGGCTTATTATCCTGTGACACATGCGGAAGCGCAAGCGGCATTGGAATTGTTTATGCGGGAACGGATGCATTTATTTGGCGATTATGAAGATGCGATCAAGGCACAAGAAAAGACCTTGTTTCATAGTATTTTAAGTCCATTAATCAACGCAGGATTATTGAATCCTGCTAACGTTATTGAACGTGTGGCGGCGAGCGGAGGGCCTTTAAACAGCGTGGAGGGATTTATTAGACAAATAATCGGTTGGCGTGAATTTGTCCAATTGCTCTATCGTAAAATAAGCGTGCAGCAACGTACCACGAATTACTGGGGTTTCACGAACGAAATGCCGGCAGCTTTTTATACGGGAACGACTGGCTTAGCACCCATCGATCAAACCATTCTAAAACTCCTAAAAACGGGTTACAATCACCACATCGAACGCCTGATGGTGCTCGGAAATTTTATGTTATTGTGCGAAATTAAACCCGACGCGGTCTATCGGTGGTTCATGGAAATGTACATCGACGCGTATGATTGGGTGATGGTGCCTAACGTCTACGGCATGTCGCAATTCAGCGATGGCGGATTGATGACCACCAAACCCTACATCTGTGGGTCCAATTACATCTTGAAAATGAGTGATTATCCGAAGGGAGAATGGCAGGAGATTTGGGATGGTTTGTTTTGGCGGTTTTTGGATAAACAGCGAGAGACCTTCCGCAAAAATCCAAGATGGGCCATGCTCATCAGCACCTGGGACAAGATGCCTTTGGAAAAAAAGGAGATGCATGTAAACAACGCTGAAACCTTTCTAGCTCAGCTGTTTGCTTAATTTATTCCAAAAAGAAAAGAAGCTATTGAACTCGCCTTGTAAACCAGGAGCTAAACTCGGATGCACTTCGCGAACGCCTTGAAAATGGGTGTTGATGGGGTGATCCCGGAAAATTCCTTTTATGTTTAGATCACTATATTCCCCATAAAAGACTTGAATATCGGGTATGTTTTCAGCCAGCGAAAGGATAAACTCGATCGTTTTAGGCGACATGGGGTGCTTGGCAAAATGACTTGGTTCTAAGACTAAAATGCGGTTGCCTTCTTCGCCTTCGTGGAAGGTAGGATCAAGGGTATAATGGGTATAAATAAAGGTGGGTAAGTCTGCTTGAATGTCGAGCGTTTTTGTCACGGGAGGGGTAAAATCGAGCACCGCTTCAACCGAACTACATAAAATTCCAGGGGCAGCTTGCGCGGGTAAATCCTCATATTCAAAATCTAAATAGGAGCCTCGCTGTTGGCTCCCGGTATAGCGATTAATATTTTCTTGATTTGCATAATACAGCTTGTTGCTGAAGGTCCCGGCGCACCATTGCCAACTCAGCGCGTTGCTCGCTAAATCGCCATCCAATAAATGGTAATACATCCATTGGGCGGGTTCCAACCAATGGTATTTGGCCACATTGCAAATGGTGGCTGCCAGGTACATGCGCAAATGGTTGTGTAAATATCCAGTTGCAGGGAAATTCACTAATGCAGCATCCAAAGCTTGAATTCCTGTTGAAGCATGCAGCACCGCTTTCGGAATACCAAAGCGCTCGATTCCCGCTTGGGGATGACGAATATCTTCAAAAATCCCATCGCCTTTTTGAAACCAAGTACGCGTATAAAACTCACGCCACGCTAATTCTTGGATGAATTTCTCGGCTTGCTCCACACCGATGCCACGGTCTTTGAGTCGGGCTACGACTTGCGGAACCGTAATAAATCCACGCGATAAATATGGGGAAAGGTAAGATACGCCTCCGTTAATAAAATTGCGGGAACGCGCGTATTTCTCTACGTCAAATCGATCGATTTGCGCATATACTTCTTCGCGTTTTGTCGAAAACTTCATTAGCGCTTGCTGATTTTATTCATGCTGATGCTGCGTTGCAGGGTGCATTTGAAGCGCGGATCTACGGCAACGCGCTTTTGCAAATGTTTCGTGCCACGACCCGTCATGCGTTTGCGCCACATGCGGAAACTGGACTCCTTGCTGTTCAATCGCATGAATTCGATGACCTCTTTTTCTTTCAGCCCAAACTGAAATTCAATCGCCTCAAAAGGCGTGCGATCTTCCCAGGCCATTTGGATGATGCGGTCGATATCCTCGTCGGTAAACTTATTTGCTACGTCTGCACTTTTCACCACAGTAGATGATTTGATCCCAATTCTTCTCCCATTTCTTGCGCCAGGCGAAGGGGCGGTTGCATACGGGACAGGTTTTGGAAGGTAAATGTTGTTTTTTAACGCCTTGCATAGACCTTAAACGCAGAAGGAATCCTATTTGTTTTCCAGATTAGGAATAATCGTAAAAGCCTTTGCCCACTTTCTTGCCCCACTCACCTTTCTCGAATTTCTCAACGATCGTGGGTGAAGGCTTATCTGCTTCATCTCCCGAAGCTTGGTATTTTTCCATACCTACGTGATAAGCCAGGTCAATTCCTGTCAAATCCAACAATTGAAACGGGCCCATCGGGTAGCCCAAACCTTTCATAACTGCTTGATCAATATCCTCAACCGAAGCAACGCCTGAATCCAATAAGTTCAGGGCCTCTTTGCGTGTAGCCTGTAGCATGCGATTGACCACAAAACCATAAATCTCTTTTTGAAGCACGACAGGAGTCTTGCCCATTTGAATCGTAACCGCTTCCAAAAGCTCCACTGTTTCGGCTGAAACATGCGGACCTTTCACGATCTCCACTAAGTTCATCACCAGCGCTGGATTGAAAAAGTGCATGTTGACGACCTTATCAGGGCGATTCGTGGCCGATGCAATTTGGGAGCTAACGATATAGGAACTATTAGTGGCTAAAATGGTGTGTGGCGGACAAAGGGTGTCTAATTCACTAAATAAGGCCCTTTTAACCTCTAATTTTTCGATGATGGCTTCAATAATTAAATCGGCCTGCTGTACGGCTGCAGTCAAAGACGTTTCAAAACGTAATCCCGCCTTCGTTTTAGTCACCTCCTCCGAGCTCATGCGTCCTTTGCTTATTCGCCCAGCTAAATAGGTGTCGGCAAAGTCACTAGCGCGTTGCAAGGCGTCTGGGTTTTGGTCTGTACAAATCACTTGAAAACCTGCTATCGCAGCCGAAATGGCTATTTGATGACCCATATTTCCGGCACCAATTACCGTGATGTGGCGTATTTCCTTAGACATATTATGCTGCTTTTGAAGGTGAATCTGTAGGGCGGTTGCGCCACCAATTCGCAAGTAATGAACCTGAAATGGTCATCCAAGGAACGGAAATGGCTGAAGCCAAGCCAACGGTGGCAATTTTCCCCATTTGTAGGGCAATACCGGAAGACAAGCCTCCATTTTGCAAGCCCACCTCTAAAGAAATAGTTCGGCAGGTTTGCTCGCTTAAGCCCGCCAATCGGCCACTCCAATAGCCCAATAAATAGCCTATGGAATGGTGAATCATGGACGCTAAAAACAAAAAAGGTCCTATTTTCAACAAGGCGTCGCGGCCAGATGAAACAATGACAACAAGCATCATAAAGACGCCAACCATCGAAATGGTAGGCATAATTTTCTTCAACACCTGCAATTTTGCCTTAAATAGGCTATTCAATACGAGACCCAAAATGATGGGTAAAATGATCATTTCTCCCACGTGAAGCATCATCTTTAAGAAGTCTACTTCGACATATTTTCCCGCCAATAATTTCATGAGCAAAGGCGTCATAACCGGCGCCATTAACGTCGACATCGTACCAATCGTAATCGATAAGGGCACATTGGCTTTCGCAATAAAAGCCAATACATTTGAAGTAACGCCACTCGGAACGGATCCAATGAGGATGATCCCAGCGGCAATTTCAGACGGAAATCCAAAGGTGGTGGCAAGTGTAACTGCGACCAAGGGCATGATGGTGAAATGGCTGATTAGTCCGATAATCACGGCTTTTGGCATTTTTAAAACCCCCTCAAAATCCTTCACGCTCATCTCTGTTCCCATCGTAAACATGATTAACTGGATCAATGGCACAATCAAAGAAGAGAACTTGAAATCACCCATGTGGATGAAATACTGTGGATAAAATATCCCCAAAACCACCGCGCCTACCAGACACAGCGTGAAAACATGCTGTTTCAAACGAGGATCAATGAACCCGACCAGCACTAAACTAAAAAGTGCCCCCAACAGAAATACGCCCGAGTTTAAAAAACCGGCAGACCCAAATCCTTGATAAAAAAACGCCAGCAGCAAAAGCAAACTGAGCGCATAAAGTACTTTGGGCAGGTTTTTCATGATTTAGAGGTTTAGCGATATTCGGTTCGAAATCAAAAGTGATGCCTCCGCAAGTTTCTCCCGCACAGCGTCGATTCCCATTTGCGCTTCATCATCGATGCGAGCAAGCATAG
>JACCDX011298128.1_pt1 | contig 37756 bp, 44 predicted proteins | sample 7449681 | NCBI WGS metagenome assembly JACCDX01 (sample SAMN15323450, study PRJNA562643) | freshwater metagenome | isolation source: river surface water | place: USA:Blue River Watershed | collected 2017-08-18
CCCGCTTGTCGCGCCGCAGCCATGTGCTCCGGGGCCAATACAACCGTTTCAATAACGCGTGCTCGGACATCATCGGATTGAATCCCGCAGATCTCTGACCAAATTCGCGACGATGAAGCACCCATTGTGTGCCGCATCTATTTTATGAAATTAGCGATAACGCGGCCCATATGCCAACGACAACATTGCACCGGTAACAGCCGCCATGAAGAGTAGCCCCCATAAAGAACGCGTCTCCATACCAACATAGCCATCCAGCTCCATCTGTGTGGGCATCTGCAGAATTCCCTGAGAACCATGTGCAATGTCACTGTCACCATCCGGCTGTGGGATATTGATACTCGGGTGCCACAGCATCCGAATCGCACCGATGCGCGACATGAAGGCCATGTAGGCATCCATATGAAGCTCAATGGGGTACGCTTTTTCCAACATGCGTTGTGCACCGCGGCGGCTTATTATGTAGGCATAAGAGCCAATCAGGCCCGTGCAGATCTGCCATGGCTCAGCCCCAGGCAGCGGCTTGCAGCTGGCACCGTTGGAGAACTCCGTGCGCTGGAACTGAATAATATCCCAATCTGCAGGGAGAGCCGGCATAAGTGCGACCAGACGGCTTTTGAGATCCGCCGGTATAGGTGCATCATCCTCAAACACGATCATCGCCGGTGCAGAAGAGGCCAACAGACGCCGCCAGACCTCAAAATGCGAAAGACTGCAGCCGATGGCACCCGCAGCATCAATCTCATAATGCGAGCGCCGTACACCGTAGTAGATATTATGAGCCGTGAGCAGCGAGATATCGGGATGTTCGTGTGGCTTTGTTTGGAAACTCTTTGCGTCAACGGCCGGTACCTTTGTAACATGGAGACCCGCAGCTGTTGCCCGTTCCTGAAAAGAAGTCCAGCGCTCCGGCCGGCGCTCCAGCGATATGCAGACCATCGGTACTTCTTCCAATCTCATCACAACCCCTAAAATGTGTTCACAAACTTCGTGATGATAACCACGTTGATAAACATGGAAACCACAGCCTGAATGACCGTCAGGAAGCGGGTGCTCTGGCGCGTGAATGCGATGGACTGATCCGGTGCCGAGCCAATATAGTCGCACAAGCTGACATAGATCGCATCCAAATACGCTTCCTTGGCCGATGTCATGCTGAACCCCTTGAAGTAGCGACCGGGGTATGCACGGTGCATGGCGAAGAAAACGAAAGAGAAGGCGCTGATGATATAGATAATCAGATAGAATACGGACCACACGGGTAACTTATAATCGGGATAGCCGGCGATATCCAGTGTTAGTTCATACAGGATGCGCCCCATTCCAATGAAGCCCGTGACGGCACCGAGCACTGCGAGCGTTGTAAGAGACTTCCCTCGGACCTTCGTGAACAGCAGAACAGCAGTAATCACCAAAATAGGGATCGTGGCTGTGAGTGTATAGAATAACAAGGAGCGGGTTGGTGTCACGGCTGCGTCCAGCTTCTTTGTAGCATCGGCGTCCTGTATTTGTGAGGGAGTCCCTGTATCTGCTGACATCTCCTTACTTGCCGCTTAGAAATCTGTATCACTGGCAACACCAGTTACTGCTGCAGCAGTAGCCTCCTGTTTCCAAGCCTCAAAGGCCGATGCACTGTAGAGCTGCCAGTCTCCACCGGCTGCACGCCTGAAGAGAAGCGATGGCAGCGCCTTGACGGACTCCTTGAGAGGATCGTCATCATCCAGATCATCATAATCCACAATACTGAAGGTCGCCCCAATCATGGAACAGGTCGCGACCACGTCGGGTTTGAGCTCCTTGCATCGGCCACACCAGGCAGCTGAAATGAGTTTTACTTCCATCGTACTGTAGTAGGCTGCGATTTGCGAGCCCGCCCTCATTTTTGCGCCCACGACCTCAGAACCTCCTCAGGAATCACAGGAATAACCGGCTCACACTCCCACATCTGTGTGCGCCCGATATCATAGAGAGTCCAGGTGTCAGGCCACCACCAGCCATCAGAATCCAACGGACCTTGCCTAGCCTTAGGTAACAAAGACCGCACGGAGTCCGCCGGTAGCACCGATAGCAGATGAAGCCAAGAGGGTAGTGCGGTTGTCCAGCGAATCGCGGGTGCACGAACAGTGGGTTCTTTCATAGCGGCAAGTGCCGCGACACAATCAGACCAGAGAGGAGGCAGATGTTCGTCAAAGACCCAGCCTTGATCCACAGTGCACCCCGAATAGTAATCCCAGACCCATGCAACTCCGGCCAGATAGTTCGCAGCTGCACCAGCATGCCAAGAGCGCCGATAGACATCCTGCCATTCCGGTATCAGTGAGTCGCCAGCCAGAATACGCAACACCGAGCCCCAACGCGCTGGCTGCGCCTGCCACTCCTTGACTGCTGTATCTGCAGGTGATTCACCGATACCAGCAGGGCGGTGTTGGACCTTCCGTGCTTCCTGACAAGCGGCTAACATATCACCAGCCTCCGTGTTAGCCCACTCCTTTATCAATGCAAGCAGCCCTTCACGGCTTATACGACCATCAGCACCCACAAACCGGAGCCCGGCCGACCAGACAGCTGTCTTGAGGGTGCCAATAAGCTTGGGGATACCATCATCACGCACGGTGCGCGTGAGTGAACGTGGCAGGAAATCATTGCCGAGTAGTGACATAGCAGCGACATAATCCGACACGTCGGCTGGGTTACGTAGACCGAGAGCGGCCGGTAGTGCCGACACATTCAGAGTGCGCCATTCGCCTTCAACCGCCCCATTCTTGGACTCAAACTCCTGTGCCTCACGCAGCAAGCGCACATCAGCACCCGTTTCAGCGCCTAGCAACATCGCTAACAGAATCAGGTCGGCATCAAGCCCATAGATCATACAGGAGGTAGGGCGCAGGCGACGCATAGCAGCCAGCAACTTGTGTTCGCCCTCTCCAGGCTCCTCCGTGGTGCTAACCGTCACCTGAATTCCCATAGAGGTTGCAAGGCGTTTGCCCGCATCTGTGAGCACGGGCCCTAGTTTAGCCATGAACGCGGAGCCAGGTGTCAGTGCATTCTGATCCCACCCAGTGGTTCTTTCAGCACAGACAGCAGGCCCGCCCGCAGTCGCGCGAATCGCAGCCTCCGTTGCAGCAAACCACGGCCCCTTGAACCGACGCAGGCGTTGTTGACGACGCTTGGCTGCACAAACCACTCCATCGCAGCTCACATACGCACCGACCGATGGCTTGGCCAGGACCACTAGTTCGCCCATGTAGTCCGCGATCGCTTTGCAGAAGTCGGCCTCCCATGCAGTCACAGACGTAGCAGAGGCAATAGGTGGCATACGTCGTAACACATAGTACATAGCGCAGTTGAAATCCAGACACAGCCATTCGGGACGTGCACCGATGCCGCGACTAATAAGGGAAGGAGTTCGCCGACATAACTGTCTATAAAAGCTTGGAATACCCATTTGCCGATACGGTCTACCAGTACCAACGGCCATCACCTTTAGCCAGAATAGCAAACCAGCAACAAAACAAGGCCACTAAGTAGGGAAATGGGTGCTATGAAGGACTACACTGCCGCAGCCATTATGTTCAATCTCCAGATTCTGCCCGAGTCGCTGATGTGCGGCATCATTGTACTCGCCATCCTGCTCGCGAATCCCGCAGTGGCCGTCGTTGCTGCCGGTGCGGCCGGTACACAGCTGCTCACCGGATCCGTGGGCCGCGTCGTCATGAATTTCATGCCAGAGGGGGCCGTTATCTCCAACTCCAATGACATGTGTCACACCGGTTATGTCGGCAAATCCTGGGCTCGTCTGCTTCGCGGAACTGCTGCCCCCGAGCTCCTGTGGCATCCCAAGGCGCCTTCCATCTATCTGGCTACCCTCGGCTTTTTCGCCGGTTGGGGCTGGGCACTCCAGCAGCTCTATAGTGAGGAGATCAGCGCCGGTGTACTGAACAACAGTATGATGACTGCTTTGGCTATTCTGTCGGTTCTCGTTCTCATCACCGGTGCACTCTTCCGCGTTATGTCGGGGTGTGACACCATCATCGGTGCCATCGGTGGCACGGCATTCGGCCTTGCAGTCGGCTACTTCGGCTGCATTGCGCTCGGCTACGCCACGGATCGCGCAGCCACGAACATCTGGGGTATTCCCAGACTCGGTGACCGACTGACCAGTGGCGGCCCGCTCTATGTCTGCCCACCCACAGCGTAAGACTCACAAAAACAGCCGCATCCACTAAGGAATGGCATCTATGGCAGAAGTGCTGAGTGGGATTCTCCGTTACTTTCCCAACACTATGACGATGACGCTGATTGTTGCGGGTATCATGCTCGCGAAGATCTCCTGGTTGCTCGTGGCACTTGGCGGCATAGTCGTTGCGATCGCCGTACTCGTGCTACAGGGCGTATTCCAGCGTGCACTCAACCTCGGTCCGATGCCCGGTGTAGCCGTTCTGGAGGCGTGTTCGCTTCTGCCGATTGCCACGGGCTCCTATTCTCCTGCGCCCAGCATGTGGATGGCGCTGACCACGTACTACGGTGTCTATATCCTGATGAATGCGGTTAACATCTACACCACCACACCGAACAAGATGCGCAAGGAGGCGATTCCCGTACAGCGCCGTAAGGGCCTGGGACTCATCAGTATCCTGGCCGCTGCTATTCTGCTGATGTTCATGCTGGTGCCCCGGTATCGCACCACATGTGAGACGGTTGTTGGTACAGTGACAGGTATCGCGCTCGGTATCGGTGCAGCGGTCAGTATGTGGTATATCCTGGATGCCTGTGGTGCGGATCTCTATCCAGATGTGCACGGGGTGATGTTGGGCCTCAAACCCGATTTTCTCCGCACGCATCCTCTTGCCTGCACTCCGCCAGAGTAACCGGCCAAAAACTTGACTTGGGGTCGGTGCCCCCAGTAGCTATGACAGAGATACAATGACATCTCCTGAACAACAGCTAGTAACATTTCGTATTCCACGCGGCCTATGGCGTGACCTGGAAGAAACTGTGATCCAGCAGGACCGACAGTTTCTGTCAGAAGTGGCCCGTCAACTTGGCTTGCCGACACAGGAAGTTCTGCGGCGCTGTCTGGGGAACGGTGCGGCCCAGCCGGTTCCGGTGCTCTGGATGCAAAAAGGCCCGTCCCCGTGTGCCTGCCCTTGGTGGGAACGGCACGGTGATGGTCTCTGGCGGCGGTGTCCGCGCTTGCGTCTTTCTTCCACGCTGCCATGTCAGGTGCATGAACGCTGCACTCCGTGCCCACTTGCCCGCCTGGATTCGGACCCACACATTCAGGCGCTCCCCTTCATGCAGCCGATTTCACATGAGGGTCGTGTCTATTGGTACGATCCGACGGGGGGGTCGCCACTGTTTCGCGAGGATGGCACCATTGAAACAGAGGGCAGTATTCGGTTTATCAATCACCGTGGTGAACGGGTGGCTGTTTGGCAAACAGTACCGGCAGAATCAGAATCAGAATCAGAATCAGAAACATCTTAGGCAGATCAGTGTCTTTTTGTTAACTAAGATATACGTTTGTCTGTGTTTCTTCTTTGAGATCCTTGATGCAGATATATCCTTCTTTCAATTCGTTTTCACCGATGATAGCAAGATACCGAAGCTTATCAGTCGCACAATCTGATAGAATCTTGCCAAGCTTCTTATCTTTTACCCCGAGGCCGTACTGCACATTGTAACCTTTCTGCTGCAGGAAATAAATTACGCGCATTCTATCTTCCATTGAAATATTCCCCACACCCGCTACATAATATACCTCCTGCCATCCAGGCTCAGATGTACGTGGTATATATGACAGAATACGACTAACACCAATTGACACACCCACCGCGGGAGCACCTAGTAACCCATCATATCGCCCGCCTGCGCTGACAGTAGATTGGATCCCGTTCAGTTTAAACTCCCATATGAATCCGGTATAATAATCTAGCCCACGTGCTAATGAAGAGGTAAACCGAAGGCGCGATCCAATCCCTAAGATATCCGCATAGGATGCAAGCGTGCGATAGTCTTTCTGCGTATCTTCAAACAGTGGTTCCGTCATCTCCAGCTGCTGTTTCAACACAGCAATCTGTGCAGCAGTTAGCCCTGCACTCTCAAATTCCGTGACTAGCGATTCAAATAAGCACTTGTCCAACTTATCAATGATGGTACATATGGGTCTCCACTGATCCACACCCACAACCTCCTGTAGCATATATTTCAGATTCCGCACATCATTCAGTAAGATAGTGTACTCCAGCCCCAAGCTGTCAAATACCCTGCATACTGTATTGAGAACTGTGATCTCTGCCAGCATCCCCTCCTGTCGTTCTCCGTAAATATCAAAGTCGGCCTGGATGAACTCCCTGTACCGACCCGTATTGATGCTCGGCTGATCGCGCCGATATACCTTACCGATACTATACCGCCGCATTTGCCGAACCCCATTCTCCTTTACGTGACGAACAAACGGTACTGTCAGATCATACCGAAGCGCTAAGGATTCACCGCCTTCTTCTGCCAGCCGATAGATAAGCTTCGTATCCGCTTCTTCGCCATACTTTCCGAGCAATACATCTGTTCGCTCAAAGACTGGCGTATCAAGAGGTTCGCCGCCTGCCTTGATAAATTCTGTTTCAATACGGTCAATAAGAGCTTTGCACTCTTTATATTGCAATCCTGCAAGATCCTTTGTGCCCTTTGGAACTTTGTACATTATACTTGCACTATATTAACAGTGCTTTGTTATGTCACCTTTATATCATTAAGAACTGGAAGAGCGCGGGTGTTTGCGTGTCAAACGAGCACGGGCACGAGCCCCAGGACCATACCAGGACTCCACTTGAATCTCATTGAGGCGATTGAAACCAGGCACCTTCAGGGTCTTATCCTTATAGAATACACCGTCATTCAGCACCAGGAATTCAGCACCATTCTGTAATCTATCTGCAAATACCAGCTCATCAAGCAATGGCGCAACGCGTGTCCAGGGCTTTGCTGGCTTATATGCCTTGTACAGGCGCTCTACTTCTTTTGACAACGTATACTTAATTGACCGTGTACTGAGCACTGTCGCACCGACCAGATGGATCTTATGTAAGCAACAGAGCTTGGGTGTCCCAGGCGCATCCCAATCAGTTGGCACAAAGAGCCGAGCCATCTCCTTCAGGGGAGATGTTGATATGAACGGACGCTTTTTGAGGATGCGGGCATGACCCTGACCTCTGTATACAATCCCAGTAAAGGGTCGCCCGTATTTGCGAATAATATCACCCAGAGCATTCCAGCATGCATCGTTGCAATCGTAGTAGTTTACAATATACATGATGACCACTGCTTCTTCTTCGGGTGTTAGCTCCATCTCTACAAGAATCCGTTATTTCAGTTTACGAGTAACTCGTTTCCTGGTTTTCCTCTGTCCACCATTGTACGCCGCCGCTAACGCAGCATCATGCTCCTTCAGAATAGTAGCCATCCGTTCCTTATCGCGCGCAAGTTCACTGGCCGATGCATTTACAATAGACTTCTCAAAATCAATGATGGTCGCCTGTTTTCCATTGCACGAGATGAGGATGTTTTTGAGCTCCAAGTCATTGTGTGCAATCTTGTGTGCATGCAGCCAGCGCATCTGCCGACGAAGTTGTGCGGCAATATCCTTATAGTGTTTACGGGGTAGCGAGCTCCAAGGGCAACTGGACATTTCAGATGTCATAATAACATAGAAATGGTCGGCCCCATCGGTGGCATCAAACGCATCTAACAGCTTGATTCCCCACCAGGATGGCAGGGAGCCATAGATGCGGGATTCATTCTCATATGCAGCACGCGGATCAACCATATCACTGAACCCAGCCAACTTAGAATAATCAAAGATGAATTTGGCAATGTATGACTTGTTACCCTTGCGCAAGCGCATAACATTCGTATGCTTGGTAAATTCCACCGGCTCAATTGTATAACCTGCAGTGGCATATCGCTTCTCTAAGATACGTTTCTGTGCATCGGGCAACCCCATCTCTACAAGAACCCGCTATTTAAGAAAATGCGACTACATATAAAGCAATGGAAGACCAGGAAGACGGCGACATTAACATGAACGGCGATAACAGTCCAGAGCAGACGCCAGAAAATAACGAGAACAACGAGATAAACACAAACACAAACAGCCTGCAGAATGACATCATGGGCGATATTGTCGTTGACATGGGTCAAGTTCTCCCCAGCGAACTTGTGGCGCTGCTCTCATCGGCCCTGGATTCACCACTAACACCGACAGAAGAGAGCCCCGTCGTATGGCGATTCAGCCCCGGACGCTCACCTGCGCGCATTCGTGCTAGAACCGGTCACAGGCCACCCAGGCGTACTCCTTCAACGCCTATCTCTACACCATCACCCAGCTCTTCACCGTCAACGCCCGAACCCTTCCTCTGGGCCGACCGCATCAAACATGCACCCGCAGCCGGTTATATCCGCCCACTGTCAGATCCCGATACAGAGCCGAATACCATGCTCCGCCTATGGTGGTCCCGTGACCGCACCCTCACACAATGGGCCGAAGAGATCAACGGAATTACAACAGCCCGAGAGACAAGCGGTCTTGTACGAGCCGCTTATCCAGCCGATCACGAGGAATCCTGTTGGTCTCTCCTGAATCGGATTCAACGCGAACGTTGGCTAGCACGCAAAGTCGTTAATCGTCTGCGCCACCGTATTTGGATGAAGCAGGCCCAGTGCAATGTGGATCTAATTGATATGGAACCCGTCGGTGATCGGGATGCCATTCATCTGACAGATGTCGCCAACAAAACCGTGTTCCGTTTCCATCGCCGCGACGTGTTCAACAATCTGATGTCCAATATCTCCACCGCCTATGAGATGCTGCCGACACCGCGCGCACCCACAAATCCGTACACGAACGCGGCCCTCACACTTGGTCAGACAATCGCCATATGTCAGGCACTGCTCCAGGATTACGCTCGTCGTGGACGCTGCCCACCCGTACTGTTTGCTGCCTTCTGCGCCGCAGGCTACGACGTGGACAAGTTCGCAAAGAATGCCTCATCACTTCTAGCACAGTATGCCATTCAGGGCTACTTCAAGGATATTACTCCACACAATAGTGAAGCCATCGTGGAGACCATCATGCAACTGCTCACAGAGGCCGGCATTATCTATGCACCGATTTCCATCAGACGCTGGTTCCGGCAGTCGCCGCCCACGCCCCTGCATCGCGAGTGGCTGGACATGGCCCGTGATTACACGCTCTATATGAACTTGCATATCCAGGCGCGCCCTACCTGGTATTCGGAGGCCTACATTCATGAGGATGTTCGTCGCCTATACAATCGCACTCAGTTGCCGGACTCTGTCTCTACACGTGTTCGTAATATCAGGTCTCTCTTCAATGAGGCTGCGGGTCCAGGCTATTTGTCATCGGCACCGATCCCCGTAACACCGCTCCCGCGCTCTGTCCAGGCTCTTTTCGGGATACCAGCAGCACCGGACCCCTTCACGATCGCGGACGAGATGTCTGATGCCATGGCGCTCATTCGCGCAGCGCTGCTTGGCCCTGGGCAAAACAATACTACGAATCAGAGAAATGGAGGAGGACCGTCCGTTCCATGAAGATGCCGACGAGATCATACCCGGTGTATGGATCGGATGCGCAGAGGTTGCGGCAAATGGTGCATGGCTGCGGCGCAACGGGATCCGCAGCGTATTCAACTGCACAAAGACGCTGCCCTTTCATCCAAGTGTGCCGAACCAGTATCGGATTCCGGTAGACGATAACCTGCAACCCCGCGAAATCAAAAACATGGAGCTCTGGGCACCAGAAATCGCCTACAAAATCCTCCGTGAATTCAATCAGGGCAATCGCATGCTAATCCACTGTCATGCCGGCATGCAGCGCTCTACTACGGCCTGTGCCTTCTTCCTGATGGTGCTAACAGGTCGCCCCCTCATCCAGGTGATGTATCTGATTCAGAGCAAGCGCAAGGTGGCCTTCAGACCCACTCCAAACTTTGCTCAGGCTCTTCGGGCTTTTGAGGAGCAGGTTCGTCGTCAGATTCTTCCAGTGGTCGCGCCCCAGTTGGCTCTCTAGGTGCCGCACCGAACTCCACACCGGCCGCTGCAACCAGTGCCGCATCCCGCACATCCCCGCTGTCACCATCACGCGGGTCCAATGCGATATCCACATACATCTCGCGGCAGTAGCCGGTCCCCTGTTCGCCAGGATAGCCCCGCGGGTTCACACAGCCCATGACATTCGCCGAGTTCCTATACGTGATACCGGTGTGTGTATGACCGGCTATCCAGGCGCGCACGGGTGGGCGCATCAGAGAATCGCAGCGGGAGGCAAATGCAACGGTCAATGGGTGTTCGGCCCACCGTGACGCAACCATGCGATATGTAGGCAGATGATGGGTGATTACCACTGTCGGCAGCCCGACATCTGCAGATGAGCTGATTTCGTGTGCCAGCCATTCACGATCCGCTTGATGCCATTCAGTTGTGAGTGCCGGTGTTACAGGCCGCTCTCCATCGGCTGTAATCAGACGATAGTCGTTCATTCCCCTTGCTGCAATCATCGCATCTCCTGCATCACTGAGGTCAGTCCAGAGTGTGCATCCCAGAAAGGATACACCCTTGTACTCCACACGATTTTGATTCATGAAGGTGACATTCGGAAATCCACTAGCGATACGTTTACAGAGCTCAAGCTGACGCCCAACCGTATGCGCAGATCCAGGAACCCATTTTGACGCGACATGCGAATTGTAGAATTCATGATTGCCAGCAACAACAAACACCTGCTCCCAGTTATTGCTGCAGTATGTCAGAAAGTTCCGGTACTCAGGCAGATCAGGGCGACCAATGTCACCGGCCAGAGCTAGCACAGGCGCCACGGGTGTTAGGATTGACTGAAAAGGCCCACCCCTGATCTCCAAGTGAAGATCAGAGGCATATTGTACACGGAGGATCGCGCTTCGGAGTCGGTTCATCGTGCCAGCACCAAAATATACATGCAGTCACCCCTCACCTTTACTTACCCAGCGTATACCCCATACCAGAGAATGGAATAAAGCCACCACTGTTCGCGAATTTCTTCTTCTTTGGCACAGTCTGGAATGCAAACTCCGTTGACTTCTGAGATGTTGTTGATGTTGGTGTTGATGGCGATGAGAATGGTGGTGAGATCTGCGGAATAGGTGTAGGCGGCCGCGCGGCATCAAGTGCCGGAACAAATTCCAGAGTAACATCCGTATCCAGAATGCACCCCGCTGCAGCCGGACCCAGTCGTGTATGGAGCTCAATCACGTCAAACACACCGCATGGGAGCCGTACCTCCTGCCCCGTGGAGAGAACGGCCCAGGCAGACAGTTGGGCCGAGAGCACGAGCACTGGATCATCCATTGCCAGCACGTCTGCCTCATGACGTGCACGCAGCACCAGATGAGTGACGGTATCCAGTTGTGCGGCGGTCAGCGACAACCATGACCCCTCCTCAATCCGCTCATACATCCACTGAGGAACCCGACAGCTGTCCGCTGGCAACCGGTCCTCTGGTGTTGCGGGGCATAGACGCCCATATAGACCCGTGTCACCCACTGCTGCAAACATGGAACCCACCACATCAAATTGTGCCCAGACTTCTGCGGGAACCAGAATCTGATCGGTTCCTGCTTCGCTCACCTCTGGCTGAAGATATACTGACGTCATCGTACTGAGCCCGTTGCGTGCATCTGCACCCAATCAAGTTTTTGCAAAAGCGCAACCCCATACAGATGCAGAAGAGCAGTCTATACTACACGATGGCGGGAGAGATAGTACCAATAGACCGTCTATCACATGGTCGTCCTTTCTTTCGCAAGAGCACGAACAGTCGGGAGATCACAATTGCCCAGCTGCTACGTCGGCATCCGCACCCCAACATAGTGACCTTCTACACAATTAGCCCAACGCACCGGTTCGTTGACATGGAGATGTTGGATACCGCAACCAAGATACCGAAGCGCAAACTCCTGGATACACTCAGGGTCGTTAAGGCGCATCTACAGTCGCTCGGCATCATGTACATTGACTGGAAGCCAGACCAAGTGGGGCTCGCAGCAGACGGCACAATTAAACTCTTTGATTTTGACATGTCAGCTCTCATTGATGCCAAAACGCGAGCATGGATATCTCCCCCTACGTCTCTCAACTGGTCGTACCGCCAGGCAACCGCGCGCGGCCTCAAGGATCCGATAGAAATAGATGATTACACGTTCACACTCATCTATCCACCGAAGGACTTTGTGGCAGTAGAGGGCTAAGGCAACCGACCAAAAAGTCAGAGCAACGGAAGGATGCAGCGCCAGGATGATATGTCAGTTATGTTTGACCAACTCACAGACCTAACATCACTACAGCGGGACACAATCAAGGCACGCTATCGCTTCCTAATGGCGGAATATCGGCGGCGTGCCACACTCTATAGTATCCTTTTCTATCTATTACGCATCCTCATGACAGTTGGCAGCCTCGTTGTGCCAGCGCTCATCAGTCTCAAGGGCAACAGTGGTGAGAGTGACACTGCGCTGTACTGGCTTACATGGTCTATTTCACTTGCAGTCACCACTTCCAATGGTCTCCTGACTCTCTTCAAACTGGATAAGCGCTTCTTCATGATTCACGCAGTGGCCGAGCGTCTGCGTTCAGAAACCTGGCAGTATCTGACACTTGGTGGGCGCTATTCCGGTCATTATGGCGGACACCGGCCCACGCATCGGAATCAGTACGTGTTCTTCGTGTCGCGCCTTGAGAAGATCCGCATGAAACATGTGGATGAAGAGTATGTGCGCCCTGCTGGTGACGCCGCTGGACGCGACCATCACGCCGGCCCACAAGCCGCTGGTGGTGACCAAGGACAAGAAACGGGTGAGAACCCCGTCCGTGATACGATCGGTGGCACGAATGTACCTACACCACCGGATCAGGCGGCGCTGGTACCGTCTCCGCCTCCAAACACAACCACAAACAACAGTAGTACCATCCATGGTCGTCGCGATTCGGAGTATACAGTAGGGGACGATGCAAACTCGGAAACAATTGAGGTGCAGGTGCATGATGAAAGACGGGCGACCCTGCCGTCGGCCCAGTAAACGTGGCAGCATATTCTGTGACCAACATCAGGCATGTCGTGGCTCGCCCATGAGTGGGTCCGAGCCCGCATATCAGCCAGAGCGTTATAACGGTGATAAACTCGTGCAGAAGACGCACAACTGTTGGTCCTATGCGTCTAATGTCCTGGACCCGAATCAGCTCACACAGTGCGATGGCAAGGGCACAACCTGTCAGCTACTGTATCACCAGCCAGGCGGCACCAAGGGGCGCAGCGATGAACTCCGGTATGCGGATGCGCGCAGCTGCCGCACGGTTACAGACTTGATGCGCTCCGATGTGCCGGATCTGCAGCCTACTACGTTCACAGCCAAGTGCCCCCGCGGCACAAGCAAGATAGCGCTGGTGGTACACCCCGAAGAGGACTATCACTTCTATCGTCAGGACAGTGATGGCTGGTGGTCACACAAAGACGGTGCGAACCAGGTGAAGCGCTATGATGCGGATGGTAAGCCCATCTGGAATCCGGAAACAGCCGCACGGGATTATCGCCCCAATGGCTCTTTCCTGAATTACACGGATTTCTGTGGGTTCTACTGCATGCCGCGGAATCGCGAGATCCATCTGGCGCGCGGTGGGGCTCGCAACCCTAAACGCCGCACTCACAAGAGAAGAAGATGAACGGATTCGTGAACGCCGCGACAGCCGTTCTAAACAAAGACAGCACACCAGGCCCAGTCTACTATGCGCATCATGTTACAGCCGAGTTTGCGATCATTGTCCGCCGCTCCTATCCGAATGCACCGGTCATCTGGATTGAGTGGGATGCGAATGATCCGACCAGCGCCCAGAACTTCGCGAAGTTTACTTACGGATATTCGCCGACAACGCAGCGGCCAATTTGTCACCAGCCGCATCTGGTTGAGCCAGACGATTCCCAGGACTCAGAAGGCCAAGGGCCTTCTTTGCGCTGAACCGCGTGCGTGGGTTGAAGTCCGTGAGTCCACCCAACACCTGCCGAATAAGATCCCGGCGAGCCCAGAGCTCAGTCTGCTGGAACCCCGACCACTTCAGCATATCATCCCATAGTAACCACATACAGAGTCCGATTCGCCAGCAATCGAACTTGGACCCGTATGCACGCACAAACGCCCCCCCGTCATTCTCCATTGCGGCCCGTGACGTGCGCATCAGCTGATCCAACGCAGTTTCCATTGGCAGACGTGCAGGAAACTGACGCTCCATAACCCCGAACTCCGGATTCAGTTCCTTGAGCTGCGCTACACCGTCTGCTTGCCGCACGCGATTCAACCACATCCGCCACGCGTGCACCTCGGGGGCCTGCATAAAGTACTTCGGGCGGAAGTTCGTGCTCAGATTCGCATCGGACCACTCCTTGATATCAGCCAGGCGAAAGGAGAGCCCGAAATCAATTAGTCGTGCCACGTTGCGCTCGTCTACTAGGATGTTACCCATGTGAATGTCGTTGTGTACGATACCGACACTCTGTAAGAGCACAACCGCCTCCAACAGATGCACAAACATCCGCTCATAGTTCGCCGCCAGGCGGGGCAGATTCTGCGCCCACTTCTGTATGTCAGTACCGGCAGATGGCATGGCCAACAGTGTCAGCGATCCACCTTCCTTGAGTACGTCGCACTGTGCTGCATCGGGGTCCTGGATCGGCATCGCTGGCTTACAGGAGTCCATGGGGGCTGCGAAGTACTGGCGCGCGAGCGGCAGTGCCATAATCTTGCGACCGAGCCCGAGCTCCGATGTCACGTCCTCCGCCGTGACTTTGCCGACCGCCGGCAGCCCACCGACTTCCTTGAATACAGAACCACCGGCACAGCGCGGCGCCGGCTCAAATGTGCAACCATAGACACCAGTTCCTAACAAACGCCCACCGTGTTGCATTCCCCTAGTCTGTGTCGCTAGTTTGCGTGATCCCGGCAAACCGAATAATCACGGGCGCAGGTAGGGGAATGCATTGGTCGGCATTGATAGTCGTGGCGTTGTTAGTCGGTATTGTGGTATCAAATGTCAGTGTTGGCACAGCCGTAGAAGGGTTCACGACACCACGCCGGTCGGACATTGGATATGCAGCGGACGGCTGGCGTGAAGAGGGCGGATGGGCACGTGATCTGCGCTATAAGGAGCAGTTTGTGGATATTCAGGGGCTCGGTGTTGCATCGGATTTCTGTCGTGCTGTTGCCAAAAAGGGGGACCCTAGCTCTCTGCAGATGGCGTGTGCTCTCGGGCGGCGTGATGGAATGGACACGATGGAGTATCGGTCACGTGCTGTGAAGGACGGTCTTCGCATGAGTCGCGATGACTACTGGCGTGCAAACGGCGACGATTCCAAGATGGACTACTGTCGGATTCTGAAGGATGCTGACACGGGTCGCTGGTATTCATCGTGCCTCGTGGCTGGCAAGACCGGATTTAAGAGAGAGGAGCGTCGTGATACATCACCGCCACCGGCTATTCAGGATCTCTTAGAGGCCTATCACGGAATCATGACCTGGTGGCGCTGGATTGATGATCGTGAGGATTATGCACAGAATGCGGCGATCTCCGTGCACGGTAGCCCCGTATTTCCGGAGCTGTTGAATCCGATGGTCAGTCGTGGCCTGCAGCTGAATCGCTGGCCCGCGGCGGCCCAGGCAGCGGGTGAACCACCGGCACACACAGAGCCCCGTGACTTCCTGCAGTGGGGAGAGCCTGACACTCTGCATCTGGATCAGGTCATTCAGCCACGCCAGCTGCGGGCAATCTCTTTCTGGATCTACTGGGACGCATTTGAGAAGGGTGCCACTGTGTTTGAGGCCTCCAATGGGCGCAAGGATCGTATATGGCTGGGAATCCAGGGCCCGAGCCGTGATGCACCAGTAACAACCAGACGTGTCGCTACTCCCGCCGCCGAGATACCACCAGCCACGCTGCAGGCGATTGGGCAGATGACGGAACCGGCACGTCCTCTCCAACAGCTACACCCGAATGAGCGTCTACCGATCAACCCACATAGTCAATCTGCAACCTACGTGTTTGAGATCTGGGATGAGGAGCAGCGCATCATGCGCCTGGAGTCACCGATGGGAGCAGCCAAGACAGGTCAGTGGCAGCACGTGGTTGTGACGACAACGGATAATACCTCTTGGTGGCCGGAATGGCAGATGTGGATTGATGGGGCCCTGGTTGCCAGTCGCACGGATGGTCGGCTGTCACCGTCCCTGCAGCTTACACAGAACTACATTGGTCGCGGCGTTCGTGGCTGCCTGCAGGACTTCCGTGTCTACAAGGCGCATCTGGGGACCGCAGCGATCTCCAAGGCAATGGCCTTTGCTAAAGAGCGCCTACACCCGCTACCCTAAAACTTGACACACTGTCAACAGCCCAGCCACAGCAGCAAGTACGATGGCACTACGCAGACTACAACGTGAATACGCCGAACTTCAGAAGGATCCCCCCGCGGGTTGCACGGCTGGCCCCGTGAGTGAGGCGGACTTCTTTACCTGGAAGGCCATGATCTTCGGCCCCTCAGATTCGCCCTATCAAGGTGGACTCTTCCACCTGAACATCTGTTTCCCGTCGGAGTATCCATTCAAGCCTCCGATTATCACCTTCCGCACCAAAATCTACCATCCGAATATCAACGCAGCGGGCGGCATCTGTCTTGATATTCTGAAGGGTCAATGGAGCCCCGCACTCAGCATCTCCAAGGTGCTTCTGAGTATTCTGTCGCTGCTCACGGACGCAAACCCGAATGATCCGCTTGTCCCAGAAGCCGCGAACTTGTACAAGCAGGACCGTGCCGCGTATGATGAGAAAGCGAAGGCCTGGACACAATTGTATGCTACGGGATAATCTCACTATAGAGTAATGGGTGTTGTATATAGTACATTGCCTAAACCGAAAGGTAATCTTTCTGTATCATATCGGAAAAGTGATTATGGAGGTAGTTCTATAACTGTTAATATAGATGTTGGGCCTGTTATATTTTTGTCATCTACAAAAATGCGATTTTATGCTACAACTACTTACTCAAGTACACTAGCATTTGGCGTTAGATGGTTCAAATGCAATATAAAAGTAAACTGTCAAGATGGATCCAGTATTACATCTAATAATTATACATCAGACTATTCAGACCCTTATACATTTTATGGTGAAATTACAACAACAAGCCCTATAACATCAATAACGATGGGCGAAAGAGGCATAGAATCATTCTTTGCTGATTCAACAGGGCTAACTAAAGCAGTACCAGCTATCTCTGGAACATTTGAGCAAACAATCCCAGTGGTCCAGGCCTCTTCACCATACATTGTTGTCAAAAGTCATAAGCTAACCCAAATTCTACTACCAGCGGCACCGACCAAAGGCCAATGGTTCCGTATAAAATGCGGTGTTAATTGCATGGCATATATTCATACTCTGGGGATACCTGTGGATAATGGCACATCTGCAACCGTATTTAATAGTTTTGGCCCTCCTGCACATGGCTCTGTAATGGAAAATATGCAGGCCCCCGCATCTTCCTATGCGAGCCACGGATTCACAATGAACACGTTAGATTCTTGCATGATACTCTATAATGGCGAACAATGGATCGTACAGGAATATAGAAACGGCGGCCCAAATATAGACTACAGTGGCATAACTGGTAATGGTAAGATATACTCATATTGGAATACTGTACCGCTTACAGACTCCAGTCGGATTAATCTGCTAGCGTCATCACCAGAGGTAACGATCTGCAATATGAGCAGCGGTAGCAGAAGTGTCCAGTTACCGGATCCAAGCACATTTATTGGAGTGAAATACATCTTGGCTGCGTTAACAGGTGCGGGGCAAACTCTATCTATCGTTGCGCCGTACAACACATCCACACAAAAATATATGTTTGAGGAGGCAAATGAGAATCCTTATGGTACTGGGATAACATGGACAGGTATAACCCCTTGGCAATTCCAAAATCTAGAGGATGGGAATGGAAAATACGGAAATTGTCTAACATTTACTGCTAAAACTGGAAATCAGATCGCTGTAACATTGTTTTCAGATGGGGCATGGTGGTGGATATTGAATGCGCATATAGGTCAATATGCATATACAAATACACAGAATATAGCAGGTAAGGTGGCCCTCACGGATGTTGTGACCTGTATTAACTCAGAGACATACACCGGTGCAACTCTACCTGTTATTACGGGGGCTGGTGCACAGCCCCGTTATGTTAAGCTATTACGTCCCAATAATAGTACACCTGCATACGCATCACCTGTCAGTACTTCCGTTAAACTAGCTGGTACCACCGACACAACCTCTATGGTATACAATCCATATTTAGACAATACTGCTCTATCTTTTATAGGCTATCAGAAAGCGGATGGTACAACGGAATACTTCACAACTGGGGCGTTCATAGGCTACTAAACGATTTGCACGCCCATAACGCTGGTGCCATTCATTGTCATTGTTCCATTGATTGTGATATTCTGAACAGTGATGTTTTGAAAAGAACCCGTGGCTCCATAGACGCCACCCGCTACCTGCACGGATCCATAGAAATACTTGTCACCGACCGCACCTGTTACGCCTGCAGGGCCGGTCGTACCGGCTTTGAGAGGTGTTGACTCCACTTTGGTAGCAGGTGCACTGCTCGGTTTAGGATACGAATACATACAGAACTGCTCCTTATTATTGTTATCTCCACCAAAATTTCTAGAATCCTGGCCCACATAATACCAGGCGATGCTACCATTCCCTGCGCCGTCATTGTGCGATATCTGCAATCTAGAAGCAGTGGGGTCATCAGCTGTGCTTGCATTCGTTATGTTCACACCTGATGTAATCGCAAGGCCGCCGGTTGTGCCGACAGGATAAGGATAGATTGTATCCGTATATAGAGCGCTTGCTGATACAATTCCTGTGGTAGTCAATGTACCGGTGGATGTTAGTGAACCAACTGAAGCTGCACCGGTAATATTCAAAGAGGTACCATTAACGACGCCACCAGATGTTAGTGAACCAACTGAAGCTGCACCGGTAATATTCAAAGAGGTACCATTAACGACGCCACCAGATGTTAGTGAACCAACTGAAGCTGGACCAGTAACCTTTAGAGAGGTGCCTGTGATACCACCACTTACAAATGCATCACCCAATACATACAGCGCCTGTGTCTGATTCGCAGTATTCATAGCATTCTCATCGCCAGCACGGATCTTCTGCCCCGCAATATAATTGCCAGAATATGCGGTCGCCTGATTGTTATCTATAATCTGAATATTCACGACCAGATTATCCACCGTTAAATCCCGAATAGTTCCTGTTGTACCTGTTATCCCACCAACCGTCAGATTCTGAATATTGCCATTCACACCGGCCAAATTCTGGAAGGCGCCTGTTGTACCGGTAATCCCACCTACTGTCAGATTCTGAATGGCTCCTCTTACACCGGTCAGATTCTGAAACGCACCATTCACAACAGTCAGGTTCTGGAAAGATCCGGTAGCCCCTACCAACTGGTTCACTGTCAGATAGTTGACCGCACCAGTAGAACCCGTAAACCCACCAACTTGCAGATATTCAATGGAACCAGTACCACTGACCTCCAGTGTTACAGTCTGAAAATCGGTGGCTGTTACCTTGGCAAAATCCACATCATCAATAATAAGAGTCTCAATAGTTGCAACCCCTGACACATTCAGATTTTGCAGATTTGCCGTTCCTGTGGGACCAACAACACCGTTCACATCCACTGCCAGAACACCAGGGCCACTGACATTTCCATAACGCAACCGGTCTAATGTTACTGAGGCATGGCCGCGCGATGACCGGAGGGATGACATAACTCTATTGTTAGTGCCGGATCTTCTACCATGAAAGTGCGCAGCGCTTCCAGGTGTTTGTACCCACGCATACGTAGATATAGTTCGTATCCCATGCAATCTGACCAGGCGTACCTGTAGCAGTTGCACTATCAGGAACAGTGGGTGCTGAAATCCGCAGGCCAGCACCACTCACGATATCACCACTTGTATACAGGGATGGCGGAACAACATATGATATGGATACATACCCACCCTGACCACCGCGCCCATAGCCAGCCGGCACGGTAGTTGCGTAGGCACCGGTGTCACCTCGCAATGAGTTGGTTATAGTAAATGCAGAACTTACAAATGAACTGCCACCGCCGCCGCCTCCATTCTGGAGAACGCCACTAAAGTCAAGATACTGTGCGCCACCGCCGCCACTGGTATAGCCATTAGCACCTGCAATCAACCCCCCACCACCGCGAACATCTGCATACGTTTCGGGGCCAGGGCGCCCTAATCCAGGTTGGCCAGGTGTAGAATAAGGCCCGTAGACAACGCCACCACCACCACCACCACCGGTTTGCCCACCCTGACCACCACCAGCATTTCCTAGTGTCTGCCCATTAAGCCCAATTGCAACCGATCCTCCAGGTATCGCTATAAAATTCCCAGTACCTCCACCACCATGCCCTCCTGAACTGAAGACAGCGCCACTTGATGCACCATTGCCACCGGCGCCGGCCATTGCAATAATTGGCCCGCCGCCTAGAAACGATACAAATGAAGCGGAGGCTGGTTGAGTATTATCGTAACTGGAACCGCCCACCTGTACTGTAAGTGTTTGCCCCACATAGGCCGTTGTATCAAATGTACCGGTGATATATCCACCGTATCCACCGGAAGAACCCTGGCCACCCGCACCAATCACGGTCACAGTTGCTGTTCCAACATTTGCGGGTATACGCACTGTATACCGCCCAGGAGCGTTGAATATCTGTAACGGGCTCATAGAACCACTTACATACACCTGACCGTTAACATCCAGTGCATGTACGGCGGAACCCACACCGATACCCAGATTGCTGCCCACCGACACATCTTCAAACTGGGCAGTCGGAGCGGCCACGTAACCACCGATCTGTGTGTTTCCGTAGATGTATTTGTCACCGATTGCGCCGGTGAGGCCCAGAGGACCGGTCGTGTTCGTCATCAAGGGGGTGGACTCTATCTTTGTGATCGGTGCACGGTTCGGCTTTGGATACGCATACGTTGCGAACTGATTCCGATCATTCGGTGTACTACCGAATCCGGTGGAATTATTTCCCACCACAAACATTGCAATACCGCCAGTGCCCCCTGTTGCATCCGATTGTAGCATCCGAATAATTGTTGCACTGGATGCGCTAACTGTATCCTCATTTGTAAGTATGATTTGGCCAGTTATATTACACGAGCCGGTTGATCCAGGTGGATATGGGCGAATCGTGTTAGTATAGATCGTTGGCGCTGCTGCACCAGTGACGCCTGTGATAACATTCCCTGAACCATCCACAGTCAGTATAGACATAGCGGGCGCATATGACCCATCCGTATTCTGCAGCACTAGCTCCCGCGTTTTGAGCCGATGCAGATCATCTGTTCTCCGCAGATGGGAAGCCATATTCTACAGAGACTCGTTAAAAGTTGAATGGTTGGTGGGACGAGCCAAACCACCAATAAGATGAACATCTTCTTTCTTTCCATGAATCCCACGGTCGCTGCCGAATGGCACTGTGACAAACACGTTGTGAAGATGCTACTAGAATCTACACAACTGCTGTGGACTGCACAGCATATCATCGCTCAAGAAGCCGGGATCTCTCTGGAGCTCACGGATGCCCCCACCACAAAAGACGGCAGTCGCCGCGGTTACAAGCCGACTCACAAGAATCACCCCTGTGCAATCTGGGTTCGCAAATCTCTTGCGAATTACATGTGGCTCTGTGCACTCGCCGCTGCCTTGGCCGACGAGTATCATTACCGGTATCCTGCAGCCGGCCCACATGCATGTGAAGAGCATGTTGCCTGGCTAACGGCGAATCCACCGCGCCTTCCTGAAGGGCCGCTGACGTGGCCGGCACTTGCCATGCCCGATGAATACAAGATCAGTGCGAACCCCACAGCCTGCTATCGTGCGTTCTATATCGGATCCAAGGGTGCCCGCGGTCTTCTGACCTATACGCGTCGTGAACCACCGATTTGGGTTTAAGATGCTACATAGAAGCGTAGATGCACTGCCCCACACCCACCGGTTGCACCTTTAAGTATAGATATATCTAATGAACTATTTGAATATTTGTCTGTACCGGCTCCACCACCGCCACCACCGCCATAACCATCTATTCCAGATTTTGCATAGAAAAAGTAGGGTATATCTATTTGCGGGGCATCTTCTATACCAACAAATGTTGTCCCTGAAGGAGGTACTAATAAGGAAGTATCTAAAGATAGATTACCATGCGCGCCCTTTCCACCAAATATACCACCCCCGCCTCCACCACCAGCACCATATATATATACTGGTTCTCCCCCATTATTATTCAATGCACCTGCCCCACCTGTACCACCTGCAATATCAGTGCTATATATATCAAGGCCATATCCTGGCATACCGTCCTTCCCATTTAGTACGCCTCCTGTTCCGCCATAAGAGTGGTAGATATTATTTTCTAACTCTGATGATTGATCCGGTTGATGACCACCACCACCACCTCCTCCTCCTCCATATAATCCTGCGCCACCTCTCCCGCCATAAAGGTTGTTTATTTGTGTACCTACTCCACTATCTGAAGGAGGAATATACTCATTAATATACGATGCACCATACCCACCATTTCCACCAGCCGCTGTTATAGTACTTTGTACACTCCATACTGTATTCGCCAGTGTAATAGAAGAAGATCCACCAGTATTACCATCAGATGCATATAATTGTTCTTCATCAGATAGGATCGCACCGATACCCCCTGATCCACCCGCGCCTACAGTATAAGAAAGTACTATACTAGTATTAATAGGGATTATACCCGATACTTCATATCCGCTACCGCCACCACCACCACCACCTCCTCCTTCTGCACCACTTATAGAGTGTATACCACCACCACCACCACCACCACCACCAACTAGTGTATATTCTAACCGATTAGCCCATGTAGGTATTGGCACAGTAGAAGAGGATGGTGTTATAAAACTATAGGACGCAAGATTTGATGGCCCAGTAGGGCCAGTAACTCCCTGTGGCCCAGTAGGGCCTGTCACACCCTGAACCCCTGTAACTCCCTGAGGGCCGGTATGCCCAGTGGCACCCACCTCACCGCTCACACCCACAAATGGCACACCATTCAGCAGAAGATCCGCCCCATCATACTGAATGAGTCCCGTAGCCCCACCGCTGCTCATGAGCCCCACCGAATCCACAACCAGATCCGATGTCCATCGTGTATGTCCAGCTGTGTCACCGATGACGAGTACGCGGTTCACCGGCTCATAGTCACCATCGGGTCTCTGATAATTATACGCCCGTGTCTTAATGCTATTCAGATTCAGCGAACGACCGAGCCCCGACATTCCTCACTCTGTTAGCTGTGCAGAGTTTTGAGGCTGCCTCTTCCGCCTAAAACCCGCGAAGTCAATAAGGACAATGCCGACATCCACACTTCTGCAGCTGGTGGCTCGTGGGCGCCAAGATGCCTATCTGACCGGTGAACCCCAGTTCACGTACTTTAAACATGTCTATCGTCGCCACACACCATTCGCCATTGAATCCATCCCCATTGAATTTGACGGCAACGCCGAATTCGGCCAGCGTATCAGCTGCCTGATTCCCCGCAAAGCCGATCTGCTTGGCCCTCTGTTCCTGGAGGTGGATCTCCCCGCACTCTACCAGCCGGACCCCGCCAATCCCACGAACTTTTGGGTCAACGACATCGGTCATGCGATTATCCGTGATGTCAGCATTGAGATCGGCGACAAGGAGATTGACAAACACACCGGAGAGTGGCTGAACATATGGGGCGAGCTCACTGCCCCCGCTGGCAAGCGCGATGGCTACTACAACATGGTCGGACACTGGCCCGACTATCCCCCTATCTCTGCCGTTGCCAATCAGCCCCTGCATCTATCAATCCCTCTCCGGTTCTGGTTCTGCAACACCATCGGTGCTGCACTCCCGCTCATCGCCCTGCAGGCACATCCTGTCCGTCTCATTATGCATCTCCGCCCCTTCCGTGAACTCTGGTGGACCCCCGCCATGGAGGACCCCACATGTCAGGTCTGCCCGCCATGGCCCTATGACCCCGTATCACCCACCCGGATCCAGCTATTCGGTGACTACATCTTCCTTGAGAAGGAGGAGCGCCAGCGGTTCGCAGCGGCCGAACACGAGTATCTGATTGATCAACTGCAGATTTCGCCCCCGCAGTCCGTAGCCGCTGGTGCCGCGCACGCAAACGTGAACCTGATGTTCAACCACTGCTGCAAGGAGATCATCTGGACTGTGCAGCGTGATGCCATGCAGTGCGCGAACGAGTGGTTCAACTACTCCTCGGATTACTTCGGTTCAGTGACCGGCGACGATCTGCTGGATTCCGCCATTATTCGCCTGGACGGCTACGATCGCTTTTACCGACGCAATGCTGTCTATTTCCGCCGCACTCAGCCGTACCAGTATCACACGAATGTGCCGGACAATTTCATCTATCTCTATAGCTTCGCTCTGCGCCCTGAGGAGCATCAGCCCTCAGGTACCATGAACGCCAGCAAGATAGACGACATTGTACTCAGTCTCCGCTTCCCCACGGCTCTGAGCACGGATCAGCGCACGGTGTCAGTCTTCGCCACAAACTACAACATCTTCCGCATTGTTGGTGGCCTCGGCGGCCTCGCCTTTATTGCGTAGATGACTACACCACAAAATCCACGTAGCCGACAGAGGGATGACAGATCCATTTATGAACATCGCCAAGGGACGGTTTCCCTTATCAGAAAACGCGGGAGCGGCCCGGTATTGGTCTACAGAGGATGGAGTACCAAGGCCGGATCGCGAGTACAACTGGTTGCTGATTATGTCTATCGTGTTTGGTCTCATTGGTGCCGATCATTTCTATCTGCGAAGCCCCAAGACCGGTCTGCTGAAGCTGCTGACATTCGGAGGTGCCGGTCTCTGGTGGATATGGGATATGGCACAGCTCTTAACGGAGAAGCAGCGGGTTCTGAGCTACGGTCTCACGGCACCTGGCGACGTCGTGACGGGCATCGGCCAGGGGATGATCACGGACAAGACAACGCACTATAAGACAAACGCCAGTTATTCCACATGGACCTTCAGCACTCTGTTGGGCTTCCTTGGCTTGGATTCGTTCTATCTGAAGAACATGGGCCAGGGCTTCCGCAAATTCGTGGAGGGGCTGCTGCTGATTCTGTCACTCATAGGTGTAGGTAAGATCCGCACAGAGGGATTCCACTTCAGCTCCATCTTCGCGATCCTGGGCCTGGTCTTCTTTGGCATTGTCAGCGGGTTCCAGTGGTTCATCACAATCACACAGGCTTTCTCGGCGCCAGAGAATCTGTTCACAGAAGGCATCAAGTTCACGGATGCGGAGAGCAAACAGGTGAACTCCACGATTACATGGCTGATCAGCAACACGAGTCTAAGTGATGAACGAAAGGCGCAGGTGATTCGCGATCTCAAGTACGGCGATATGAAGCCAGAGGAGGTGCGGGCTATGTTCAAGGTCTATCATCCTGCAGAGGGGTCTCCTGTGGCACCCAAGCGAACTGACGAACAGGACGGTGATCCAGGTAGTATGCCATCCTTCTACATTCTGCTCGGCGCCCCCTTCTTGATTGCCTGGGACTGGATACGTGCACTGTTCCGCAACATTATGTACGCCATTAATCCGACCGCTGCCATTACGGATGCAGCTACAAAGAAACTCCTAAAGGAAGGGCTTTCGCCTGAGAGCCTTGGCTCTTTCCTGCCACCAGGTGTTGCATCTACACTTGGCAAGGTCACAGAAGCCAGCGATGCCCTGAAGAGGGTAACTGCCGCACTGCCTGCAGAGGTAATAGGAACGGCAACAGCAGCTCTCCCTCAGCAGCCACAGGCCGGTGGTGCACGCGCCGAGTCACCAATCAGCCTAGAGGGCAAGGTCATGGCCGCGGCCACAATCGCCCTGATCGGTGGTGGTGCGGTCAAGTTCGTCATTGACAATCTGGTCGCAGAATAAGCCCCCTCATGAAAGAATTCACTAGTGCACGCGAATTTCTCAAATTCTGGACTAGTGATCCGGCAACTCAAGATCCCGTCTTCATCTGGTTCAGCGCTTCCTGGTGTATCCCTTGTCAGACACTCCTGAAACATCAAAAGGAGCTGGAGACCGCCGCTGGACCTCGCCCCCTCTACTACTGCAATATCTCCAAAGCCGGTGATGAATCCGCAGGCTATTGCGGCATCTCCAAGCTTCCCACATTCGCTCTGGTCGTACCCGGTCGCGTGCTTGCGTACACCGAGGGTGCAGATGTGGATCGCATCTGTAAGTTTATGCGCGCACATCAGGGATGACACGCAGGCACACTGTGATCGTAGGTGCCGGCCTTGCCGGCCTCGTGACAGCCGAGCGTTGTGCAAAAGCCGGTGACCGTGTCACCGTCATAGAGAAATACGACTATATCGGTGGGCGTGTGCTCACATCCAAACGCGGCTACGAAATCGGTGCGGGGCGTGTTGGTGGATCGCATACACGTGTGTGGGCCCTTGTTCGCCGCTTTGGGCTGCATCATAGTCGTCATAACCCACAGTCCGAGTATCGTCGGCTCGGCGCAGCTGAATCCGAGCCCAATACATTTAGCAATGTGTTTGCACCAGTTCTGAAAGCAATAGAGCCCGCAGCAACCGGTATCACCACACTTGGGCGCCTACTTGCGGCCACCGGTGCCCCCATTAACACCCTGCAATTCCCGTACCGCGCAGAACTGTATCGTCTTCGTGCGGATATCGGCACACATGCATTCCGCACCGAATTTGGTGCAGAGGAGACCTATTATTCGGTCATAGAGGGGCTGTCAGCGATCATTAGAGGACTTACAGATGCCTGCAAAGCAGCGGGTGTGCGCTTCATGCTAGAGAGAGAGGTAACGGATGTTGTACGCACTACAGGCGACCGCTACCAGGTGCACATGAAGGGATTCCGCCCTATTGTTGCCGATCGCGTGGTTCTGGCACTGCACGCAACAGCACTCAGTAAGCTGCCGTGTATGCAATCCGCCCGATTCCTGAAGCATCTGACAATGGCGCCTCTGACCCGTATTTATGCACAGTATCCTACACCGGCCTGGTTTGACCCGATCCGTGTTGTCACGGATTCCCCACTTCGCTATATCATTCCGATTGATACAGAGAAGGGGATCGTCATGATCTCTTACACGGATGACCAGGATACCAGGGCTTGGGCCCATCTCAAAGGAGAGCAACTGACCGCCGCCATCCAAAAAGAGGTGCGTCGCCTGTTTCCTGAACGCACAATACCCGAGCCCCTCTGGTGCAAGGCCTATGAGTGGACAGAGGGCTGTACGTATTGGAAACCGGGTTCGTACGACCCGATCACCATGAGCAGAGAGGCGATGAATCCGATGCCAACCGCCATGCCGCAGCTCTATGTCACGGGAGAATCTGTGTGCCTTCGTCAGGCCTGGATGGAAGGCGCACTGGAACACGCCGAGCAGTTGTGGAACACCTATTTGCGCGACTAGGCAACACCGAACCACGCGCGGATGTCGGTCTGCTTTTTGGTGCCTGGTATGGGTGGGCGAACAATGGGTGCAATGTATGGGACTGCTGTTGTTGCTGCTGTTTCTGTTTCTTGTACTTGCCTTAGTTTTGATACAATCTTCGGCTCGGTCACGTGTTCCACCACATCCGCAGGTGGAAAGACCCGTGATGTACCGGTACCCATAGATCCCGCAACAGCCGCGCGGTCCACCCAATTATTGCCCCAGACCTCAGGCGAAGATCCCGTCTGATGTCCGCGCACATGCACGAGCCGCCACGATGGCCTCCATATCTCCACAAGTGGCTTGATCAGATCCAGATTCAACAACGGCTCCCCCGAATCCCGTTTCCAGCCCTTCTTCTTCCATGCCGGCCCCCATTTGGATGTGCAGTTGATGGCGTACATAGAGTCCGTGTAAATCCCAATGGGTCCCCCGCCGCCTTCGGCCCGCCACCAGCGCAGCGCCTCCAGAAGTGCGGTTAGCTCTGCACGCTGATTTGTAGCGGGATGCCCTTCCAACTTGGCCGCACACCAGCGCAGAGGTTCTCCTGCAGCCCGGTCGGGCCAGTATGCCCATGCCCATCCGGCAACTGCTCCGCGCTGTCCGTTTCCCCGACATGCTCCATCACAGAATATAGAAGGTTCTGGCATTACTGTTTTACTATCGTGTCGTGTTTTGATGCAGCCGTGAGCACGCACCCCTATCACATTTTGCCTGTACAGAGCAGAACCAATGGACCCACACACTGCCTTGCACCTTGGTCACCTGCTCATCCTGGGCCCTTTCCTGTTTGCACTGGGTGCGGGGTATCTGACAATGATTCCATCATTGGCGATCGCGATCCTTGGTGTTGGTATTATTGGCTACCATGCATTCCGCGCTTATACGAAGTACGCAGCGGGTGGAATTCCATGGGTCAACCTCATCCATGCACTCCTGGTTGGCCCGGCCCTTGTTGCCTATCACTTCACGGACGCACGGTATGTACGTGAACTGATTATGATGTTGGGGTTCGCGGCGGTTGGGTACCATGGGTATTACTTGCTCCAGCAGTAATATCGCACCCAACAGTAAGAAATGGCCGAATGGCAGCGCGGGAAAACCGTGGATCTTCTATCTGTACTGATGAATGACCCAGACGCACGCAAGGATCCCCATCTGCGTGCAGTGATCAAACGCTTACGTGATGAACACCGCCGACTAGTCAGAGAAAATGCACAGACAGTGGCACAACTGGCAACCCTTACCACCGAAAACTACAAACAACGCAACAGCACTACGCGCCGACGGAAAACAACCAGCGGAAGTAATCGTCGGAAAACCCGTAGTGGCACCCATTAGGTGCTTCTCCCTTCGGAATACGACGCGATGACGTATTGCCCTTATGAATAAAGGATACGATCACGCCATGCGACGGTATTTCCATAGAATCCGCCCACCGATTCACCATGAATGCCTCACCCTCCGCCATAGAAATATCAGGGAAGGGGCGAGAGACCCATGCCGCTCGTGTGAACGCAAGCGTTGCTTCGCTGACACGATTTGCCGGGCTATCCTTTGACGGCGGTGTATTGATCGCCGAGATGTAGCGTGGAATATCGTACATATAGATGGTGGCCGAATACGCAATTTGGATACCAGGTACTGTTAGCCACGATGCACGCGTTGCCACAGAGGCTGATGGATAGTGGTCGTCATCGTCCATCATCATGAAGACCGACACATCTGCACCGGCTGCTGCTACACCCGCGTTTCGCTTTGCTCCGATGCTGGTCCCATCTGGCATGCGAAGATAGCGTATAGTGAGTGCTGGGCGTTCGGCACGCAGCTTGGTGACCCGCGATTCCAGCGACTGGCTCTCATCACCGTCGTCCACAATGATCCATTCCAGATGAGAGATTGGCCATGCCTGTGTTACTACATTCTGCACCATGTTCGCCCACCAGGCGGCCCGATTGCGTGTAACCGTAATAATGGCGACCTTTGGTGGTTGAGTCCCCTTTGGCATCGCCTTAGGGATACGTGGCTGCACACTGCTAGAACGCTGCACGAGCCGCATAACCCGTGCCCATGCCTCTGTCAGTGTCTCCTGATTCTGCTTGATGCGCGCCTTCATCTTCATCTGCATTGCAGCCACATCATCCACATCCAGTTCGCATACAGAGTTCACGGCCGCCGCCAGTGCTGCAGGTGTAAATTCGCGACGCACATCACGAAAATTTCCGCGAGGGCGCTCCGTAACCTCAATCTTTCCATATTCTAAGCCCCATGCATATTCAAACACGGGTAGCCCCGACCATATGATCGGTACACCACAGGCCACCGCTTCCGCCATAGAGAGACCGAACCCCTCTGCAACCGAGGCAACCACGTGACACTTGCACGCACGCTGACGCGCCTCGCGATCCTCCCGTGACTTATACTCTGTTTGCCATTCAATCGCAGCACCCGGCTGTGCCAGAGGTCGCGCCTTCTCCGCAAACTTGGCCGAACACCAGATCTCCAGTGGGGGCCAGTCAGGCTGCCATGCAGGAATGAGATCCATCGCTGCATCCTCTTTGCTGGCAGACTCACTCAGCAGATACAGACACCGATTCTCCTTTGCAGACCAGTCACCGAACTCCGGCTGCAGAAGCGTCATCCATGGACTCACCACATAGCGCTTCGGATTCAGCTCAGGGAACAGTGCGGGTACGTGCCCCGACTTGAAAAAGAAGAGATCCATGCCCCCGTTCTTCGGCTCCTCCAGGGTCCAATCCCAGTCGTGCAACTGCCACCATTCTGCATTTACCATGGCAATATTCACGCGCCCCCATGGCATACCGACACGGATCGGAATCTCCATATGGATGTTAATGTCGGCAATTGCAGTGGCATCGCGGATTCCCCACACCTGTCCGTCCACAATCTCGTATTTCCACTCCTCACGTGCACCCAGACGCAGCTTCACCTGACGCAACACCTTCTGGATGATTAACACATCAGTTGCCAAACCTCCCTTGGGGCCGGCTGTAACAAAAATGCGGATTAACATGTATCTGATCATGATGACCGGACCTGTCCGTTTAAGCCAACAGGGACGAGAGTGCCCCGCTCAGGCTTTCGGGTGCCGTGAAACACTGGACCGCATGATAATAATAGGCCGTCACGGAGCCGAATCCGCGCTTGCAGCCGCTGCATGTGCATTCGCCAGCCGCGGCCGGATCCGGAATCCACCCCTCTCCGTGTTTGCGACCAATATGAATCAGTAGATTTGCCTTCATCTTGCTGCTGTGATCGCAGCACGGGCAGCCCCATGTAGGTTCGGCGCCCGTGGGGTGCGCCTGCATCATGTGTTGCACGAGCCCGCTCTTCTGAATGAATTTGGCATCACACTGTGTGCAAGCATGATTGAAATCCCCCGCGTGCTTCTTCATATGATAGAACATCGTATTCTGACGTGCCTTTGTCTCCCCGCATGTAGGGCAGACAAAGAGACCCTTGTCGTTCTTAATGTATATCATCTTGGGTGCCTTCTCTTGGGTAGCCATCGTGTTTCTTGTTCCTAACGTCGTCGGTGCTGCCTGTCAACCAGGCAGCGCGCCCTGATCAACTTTTGCTGACGGGCACTGTGTACAGCGTACCTGTCAGCTTCTCTGCCTCTTGACCGCTCAGGATGTGCAGCTTTTTGGCCACCCCCGAGTCCAGAGTCGGCTCTGCATTCCGCCGAATAAGGCCGGCCTTATCACCAGGAGTCCACGGCAACCCCTCCTTGCAATACTCAATCTCTCCCGACTCTCCTTTGGCACGCGCCAAATGCGCCTGCACACGCACCGCACCAAAGGATGGTGTCACTGTATCCAGATACTCAGCCATCGTGATATTGCGTGCGATGTAGTAGCGTTCATTCAGCGCGATCCAGGCATACCAGTCACCAGTTCCGCCGAATCGTGTCTGTGCATCTGCCACTGCTTTTGCCTCTGGGTCCCCGGACCACACCACGTACTCAATGTCATTCCCTTGGGGAAGACTTACAGGAATATAGGAGCGCCCCACATACACACATATCCGGCTAACACCTTGGCCTTTGTAGTAACTGACAAACTCCTCAATATCTGCCTCGTATACGGCGTAAGTTGCGACCACGAATCCCATTGTCTTTTTTGACAGGTGCGTTTGCTTAAGCCGCGACGTTTGCCGAAAATCGCGGCCCAGTGTATAAGATGCCCGAGATGCTCACTGTCGGTTCTAAGGCCCAGGTTTTCCACGGTACTGCCAAGCACACCTCCGGTGGGCTGGAGAAGAAGGACCTCGTCCAGAACAAGCACGGCCGCATCGTCAGCCGCCGCAAGATGATGGCCGGCAAGAAGGCCCTCAAGTTCCTCACCCGCAAGGGCTACAAGGCTCGCAAGGGTACTTTCCGCCTCTTCAAGAAGCACCGCTCCGGCACCCGCAAGCAGCAGGGTGGCTTCTTCTAAATAGCTAAAAATACTAAAATAAGTATCACATTGTGTTTGACTTGCTATCATGTATGTCAAACACAGCGACCTAGTAGGGGGTATGTTTACCGAAAAGGATATCCGAACAAAGCTCACTGCTGCGCGATACAGCCATTGGCTCAGGGCCAACTTCGGCCATAAGAAGAAGGATGATGACTGGGATCCGGCCACCGGTACATGTGGGGTGCACGCCTGGTGGGTGTTAGAAGCACTGAAGATACCAGAGAAAGAGTTTGGAGACTACAAGCTTGTTACCGTGACTGATATTCCGGCTCTTCTTGGTGAGTTAGATAAGGGTCGCACCCTGAGTTTTTTGCACGACTATAATGATCGGAAAACAATGCTCCGGCTTCACAAGGATAACCGATATGGAAACCACGAGTTCCTAGTCTTGAAAGGTGGGGATAAGTACTTTGTGACGCAGGGATTCCTGCATGCATACAAACATTCGCTTATTGCATACACACGTGATGAGATAGCCACCATGCTTCGCGACATCATTGAGAAGATGAGCGACTATGAGAATCGCAAGCAATGGAGTGATATGGATGCCGCTGCATTCCAGCGCTACTTCCGCACACCGCCATTCTTGTATCCGAAGCTCCCTGTAAAGCTAACAGGGCGCATGCACAACATCGTACTGAAAGTTGATATCTATTAATGGTCCTCGTATAGAGTCATAATGGCATATGAAATTGTACCCCGAGTGTGGTTCGGCCCCGCAGGTGAAACCTACAGAGCCGAGTTTATGACCACGATCACACACGTGGTGAACTGCGATTCCAGCTATGGATCCTCCAGCTACGGTGCCCAGGCAAAGCACTTTCTGCATCTGAAGTCATATGACGACGATGACTACCCGATTCTGGACGAGCATCTGGAGCGACTCTGTATCTACATTGCGGCCGCGCTGCAGGATCCGACGGCTCAGGTCTACATCCACTGCTACATGGGCATCAATCGTTCTGCGGCTCTGGCCATCGCGTATGCATGCAGGGTCCTGAAGAAACCGGCGCGCACTCTGATTGATGAGGTGCGCATGACCACCAAACGTCTGATTATAACAAATCAGGGCTTTGAGGAACAACTGAAGCGGCGATTTCCGATGTACCCAAACGTCTAAACCGGTATCTTCTCCAGCACTGTGCCCAGAATCTGCAGCTGACGCGCGATCTGCGTCACGGTCAGCGTGGCCATCGGCTCCGAATCCGCCGGCTTGTACCAATGCCAAACACCATCCGCCACCGTGAGCGCGTATCCCTGTGCGGCCAACTGTGGTAGCAGCGTCTTGAAGTCCAGCGCTTTTGGTGCAGCCTTCCCTGACCATTCCTGCATCGCAGCCACGAGACCCGCTGTCCGCGTTGTGGCGCCGTCAATCACGGGAAAGAACACCTGGTCCGCCGGCTCCCCCACCCATCCACCACCAGTCAGACCCGGTGAGCGCAATACAACCACCGTCACTGTCGGCATAGAGCGCACACCCTGTAATGATCCGACCAGCTTCGCCGTCAACTGCATATCCGGACCCACAACGAGCAACACCGGCCCCGGCATATGCTGGAGCACCCCCAGCAGACACGCCCACTCTTTCCCACCAGGAGACCGCCACACCTGCGTCCAACTCGGATCCGACGTCATCGCGGTTGACAGCGGAGATGCACGCCCCGTCACCAGGATCCGTGTGATATACTGCGACAGCAGGAACTCCGTCGGCAGCCATGGTGTCGCAGTGTCGGGAGACTGCCACACAGCCAGCAACTTGTTCTGAATCACGCCCGTGTACTCTTCCAGGCGCACGGTGGATGCCATTGTCCTCTCTGAGGCGCCGTCGTATTTTGCGGCCCGTGAAATGGACGCAGAGAGCAGGATGTACGTTGCTATCGCTGCTGTCGCGGTCATCATGTTAGCCATGGATGCAATCTGGTTGTCATATCGCGATGCCTATCATCGCCAGGTGTTCGCCGCCCTCCAGGGTCAGCCTCTGCAGGTTCGGATACCCGCCGCTGTCGCCGTCTACGCACTCATGATTGCCGGTGTCTGGTTCTTTGCTGTGCGCCCTGCCGAGACGTGGACCGATGCCGCCGGTCGCGGTGCGTTCCTCGGGCTGATCATGTACGGCCTCTATGATCTGACAAATTATGCCACGCTGACCCGTTATCCGCTGCACTATACTCTGAGCGATATGGCCTGGGGTACGGTTCTCTGTGGCGTGGTCGCCGGTGCCGCGTTCGTCACCGCCAAAGAATTTCCCGGCCTTAAGTGGGGATAAGTGGAGCGGCTAGCAGTGTTATGATCTGCCGGCTTGTGGATGTTTTTGTCCTGCATGGAGGTTGCCACCGACGTATCGCATAGTAGCTCAGCAGTCTGGTTCGGGTCAGTGTATTTTCTGTGTGCGTGTAGCTGACACTGCATAGTTCTCAGGGAATGTGATTCGGATCAGGTGTAGGGGCCTGCCAGCGGATGTGTTACCGGTGACCGATGATATGAAGCGGATGCTCGCTGTGCGTTGAGTAAGGCAGTGCAAGCTGTCTGAAGAACTCCGGCTTGAGCGCAGGTTGCGGTCAATCCTTTACGGGATTCACTGCAACAACTCCCCACCCGTCTAGACGCGTACTGACACACAGTGTCTATACTCGTCCGGTACTGAAGATCATAGTATAGAATGCCATAACAGCGAACACAATCGCCACAAGATGGCACATCTGGAAGATCTCTGCATCATGTTCCAGCTTTGCGACCTGAAGTTCGTGCATGGCGGCTTCACGGTTTGCCGCAATGCGTGCGCGCGCCTTTTGGAGTGCACGGGTCACCTTCGGCACCAGGAAGGAATGCCGCGTATCCGCGTTGCTGCAGATATCACGACGGATTCGCTTGAGCTCCTCATAGATCTCCACAACGCGTTCCACCGATGCACCGAAAGCCATCTCTGTGATCAGTTCATCAATGGTGCGGAAAGTTCGCTCGTAGTACCCCATACTTGACGTCAAAACAGGTCATCGGGTTTAGGCCATGGGTGTGTAATGTCCACCGGACCACGACAATGAACATAGCTCACCGGTTGTCCACGGGAACTCAATCCAGCGACCGTAGCGAATGGCCCATACCCGTACAGGGCGCTGCCACATCTGCACCGCTGCGCGTATCTCAATGGCACCACCCCAGGTACTCGGCGACCGCATGCGTGCCACGTAGCGGTCCAGTGTTAGGCCGGATTCGGCAGCGATCGCGGACGTCGCATCCATATCTTCAAACAGAGCAGGATTTGTGGCCAGATAGTCACAAATCTTATTCCGAATAACTTGCGGGTCCTCACGGTAAAAATGGGATAATGAGTTGAAGAGGCACGACATTATTCTATCACTACTATACAAAACTTAACAGGCCAGGTCAAAGGTCGCCTGGAGATCCGTGTAGCGCCCCGTGCTGAGCTGTGGCACCTGGCTGTAGCCGTTCTTCTTCAAGAATGAACGCACATCCCACAGCAGATACTTCGTTTTGATGACACGTCCATAAGAACGCCAGGTATCCAGCAGAGCCCAGGTCAGTGCACCAGCGGGCCTCTCCGTATTATCTACGGTATCCATGGCATACTCCGTATCCATACATGCACTCAGGAAGACGATATCGCCCGCTGTCTTCTCATACTTGGTATCCTCTCTGTATGCCAGCGATGTCTGCGAGGGTGTCTCCCAGCGATAACGCAGATCCACACCGGTGCCGCTGTGGCATGCATCCAGTACCGCGAAGCACTTGCAGCCGGCCGGTATACGCATAGCTAGCGCAGCCCGCAGCTCATCATCCGTGATCATCTCCATGCGCCCATCGTTGCAGGGGAATATACAGCTGTCAAGCCCCGTGGCCTCATCACCGTTCGTGTCGCGAACACGCCCACCGTGACCACTGTAGTGGAAGAACACATTCTCACCTGCTTTGAGGCCGGACACCAGCCAATCCAGACCGGCCAGGATGTTGGTCCTGTTCGGCTTCTGGACAGTATTGTCGGTTAGGATGCGGTATTCGGCAGATCCAGGAAAGAAGGTACGCAGCTGCTTCTCTACATTCAGGGCATCGTTGATACATCCGTAGAGCTCGTACTGTGTGCCGACGTAGTTTATTCCGACAATAAGTGCACGTGCGAACCGACCTGTTAGTGCAGGAGAAACAGCAGGGGCGGAAGGCGGTGCTGTAAGAGCCTGCAGTTGAGACAGCAGGACTGTTAGTGTGTTCCTCCGATTCACTACCAGTGCGTTTGCTGCATCCAGTCTCTGCTTTAGAGAGTTAAGTGTAGACAAAAGAGATGCAGGAGTTGGAAGCCGTGACATCATAATCACTGAACGTTTTGGAGGAGGGGGACTCACAAGTGCGGCATCGTACGCAGCCTGGGCTTTTGCAACTGCGTCTGCAGCAGACCGCTGCTGTGCTTCCGCTTGGGCTAGCGCCGTGCGCGCAGCGGCAATCTGCTGATTTAAACGAACAATGGCAGCCATTTATACTAGGCTAACAAAATAAAATGGATATAAATGATTACTGTCAGCGTATTCATTTATATTAATTTGATCGGAAGAACTACTCAATCTGGATTTAAATTGATGACTGGCTCTCCAGCATCACGAGCCTCCCATCCGGAACCCGCTACTATCTATCCAAACATGGTAAATGGGTGAACTCATGGGCGGAGTTCGTTCAACGTAAAGCTGGCAATGAGATGCGCCCATTGGACTCTTCAAAGCAGACCGATCGCAGCCGTGCAGCAGAAGAAGGCCCGTAACGCGCCTTCACGAACTCCATAAACTCTGCACGAGTCATTAGGATACGCTTGGCGGGCGCCAGCGATTCACACACAACACCGGCGACCACGAGGTTATCGTGCACCCAATCCTCTAGCTCCAGATTATAGTAGGTGAATGACTCGGTCATTTTCATCCGTGTCAGGCCGAGATTCTTCGCTTTTTGCATCCCCTTATCCGTCATGATTTCATGGTTCGGGGAGATAGGTAGAGCCCGCACTGCACCGAACATTCCCTTGGGGATAATGTATGGGTTTGCCGCAGCAGAAGGCTCATATACCTTTGTGAACACGCGCTTTACAGTAACTGTGCGCCCATCGTGCGTCTGCACCAGGTCACCCTCCTTGATAGCGCTGATGGGTTTGTAACCGATTGGTGTTAGGACGGGAGCATCAGCCAGGAAGCAGACTGGGTTCGTTGGTGGGGGTGGTGGAGTGTACGTGTATACCCGAACATGACCAGAAGCATCACCATTTTCATCATTAAAAGGTGCCCCAATAGCAACAACGCTACCGTCTGCGGAAAGAGAGACACTTCGGCCAGCATTATCACCTGTGGCTTCTCCATTAATAGCTGATCCTCGTGGGTCCCACACTCTGGTAGTAGTATTCCATTCATATACACGAACATGCCCAGAAGTAGTACCATTTCCATTATTATATGGCGCCCCAATAGCAACAACGCTACCATCTGCCGAAAGTGATTCACTCCAGCCAGACCCGTTTTCTGCGTCTTCTCCATCAATATCTATACCTCGTGGATCCCA
>JACCDX011147889.1_pt1 | contig 37746 bp, 31 predicted proteins | sample 7449681 | NCBI WGS metagenome assembly JACCDX01 (sample SAMN15323450, study PRJNA562643) | freshwater metagenome | isolation source: river surface water | place: USA:Blue River Watershed | collected 2017-08-18
ATTGGTGCCACTTTAACAACTGTTGATAGCGGCTCAGGTTCATTAAATTGTTCACAAACTGGATATAGCGGCACAGTTGCTTATAGTTGTAGCGATGGAGTTGTTTCAGCCGGCACATGCGCTTGCGGCGCGGGATACAAGAAAAATAGCTCTGGCATTTGTGAGCTTTATGTTATTCCTAACTGCACCGTTACTGGATCTCCTGTCGACATCTCTAATAGCTACAGAAAAGCATATAAATTTACATCTGGCGGAACTTTGAATTGCACCAGCGGAAACATGTCGGGATTTGAAATTTTAGTTGTTGGCGGCGGCGGCGGCGGCGGAAGTGCCGATAAATATAGCAATGGTGCGGCTGGCGGTGGTGGTGGTGGTGTTTTATTTGCAAATAATGTGACAATTCCTCTTGGCTCTTATGTTATTCAAGTTTCCGGAAGAACATCTAGGCAACAATACAATTCTGCGATTTCGACCAGCGGGACTGGACTTAAAGGGGGCGATAGCTATTTTTGCTCTAATGTTAACTGTAATAGTGGAATATATTTGAAAGCTATAGGTGGCGGTGGCGGTGGCGGTGGCAGCTACATCGGTTTTTTTGGTGCAACTGGCGGATCTTCGGGTGGAACTGCATCAGGAAGAAACCCGGCTTTAGCAATTACCGCCAATCTTAGTTCATCAAGCATAACTGACATTTCTGGGTCGGTAAAAAGTTATGGTAATATTGGTGGCATTTCTTATATTAAAAATGGAGCCGGCGATTCCAACACTGGTGGCGGTGGCGGTGGCGCTGGCGCTGTTGGTGGCGCTGGCGTTGTTGATCCAGCAAGAGGAACGGCCATGGATCGGGGAATAGGTGGTAAAGGAGGCGCTGGCGTGACAATTGCACCAACTATTCCAAATAGCGTTATTCCTGTGGGCCCTTATAGTGGCGGTGGCGGTGGCGGGGGATACACGTCCAATGGATCTGGCGGATCTGGCGGCGGCGGTCCGGCTGTTGATGTTGGTGGCAGCAGCGCTTCCAGCGCTAATGGAGCTGATGCAACATTCGGAGTTTCTTATGGCGGCGGTGGTGGCGGAGCCGAGAAGGCTACTTTTGCTGGTTCGGGCGCTCCCGGAGTTGTTATAGTCTCTTGGCCAGCTGTTATGCCGTAGGCTTTTTAAAAGTTCGGCTTTTCAGCAAAGTTTGTAAGTTATGATGGCGCTGTCGTGATTTGCTTTTATAAAGTAAATTTGCGGCAGCGCTTTGTTTATGGGATTGACGGTTGGTTATAGGCGTAATTTTAAGTCAAATTTACTAATTTTGCTGCGGGCTAATTTGCTTAAAGCCGTTTGATTTGGGTGGCTTACTTTTTTAAAAGTTTCGATTTGCGGCAATTTTATTAATCAGAAATTCACAATCAAAATGAGGAGCGAAAATTTTCAGCAAGAAAAATTTTATAAGTTGAGAATGGTGGTTCTGTCCATTCTCTTTTTCTTCATCATGCTTGCTTTGTTTTTGGGGGTGGAAATGCCCAAAATTGGGCTTGATCCGTCTTGGATGTTGGCGATGAATGAGGCGATTGCGCAAAATTTAAGAATTGGAATCGACACCATGTTTACTTTTGGTCCATATTCTTCGCTTTACAGCAACTATTATCACCCAGCGAGTAAAACGATAATCCTTGTTGCGGGTACATTCTTGGCGTTCTGTTACGGCTTAATCTCAGCGCTTTTTTTTAAAAATAATTTTTTGCAAAACGGCTTAATGTTCGTTGGTTTTTTTGCAGTTTTTACCAATAGCGACCTGAATCTTATTAGTTATCCTTTTTTGCTTTCATTGCTGATTTTTCGCGTGACGGCGAAAGATAAAAATATTTATCCGCTGAATTTCAATTCGTCCATTGCGGAATTGGCGGCGATGACCGTTTTATTTTCTGCTCTTGGTTTGCTTTGCATTGTTAAAAATTCAGCCTTTCCGATGATATTTTTAACTTTGGTTATTTGTTCTTTTTTTGTTATTAAGGCGCGCAAATTCGCTCTTTTAGCTCCAATTTTGCTGGCACCAATTTTTGCTTTATTGGCTTTTTGGAAATTTGCTAAACAAGACTTGGTAAATCTTGATGATTATTTTTTGAGCAGCTGGGAAGTAATTTTTGGCTATAGTTCAAGCATGGTTTACGGCAACTTTCTTGGCTTTAAGGTGATTTTATTTATTTTAATTTTTGCCTTAATTAGCGCGTTTTTGATCAATTTAAAAAATCTTGAGCGAGAAACAAAATTTAAGTTAATCTTGGTTTTGTGGTCCTATTTTTTAGTTAATTTTAAACTTGGCTTTACGAATGCAAATATAGCTCATGAATTAATTGTTTTTGGATCTTTGTTGATTGCATTGGCTTCGTTGCCTTTGGTTGTAAAGCGAAACGCGCTTGAATTAAGTAATAAATTTTTCTCATTTAAGCGCCTTTTGGCGATAATTGTTGTTTTGGTTGTGATTTTAACAGATAGAAAGACTTTGGCTGTTAATATTTTGGAGCAAATTTGCAAGATTGCTGATGCTCCTCAGGTTATTTTTAGTCGAATTTTTACTTCAGAAAAGCTGGATTTGGAATATGAAAAAACTTTGCAGAAAATTGCCGTTGAATCAAAAATTCCGCTACTTGAAGGCACTTCTGATATTTATAGTGTTGATTTAACTCAGCTTATTTCCTCAAAAAATAAATGGTCGCCGCGGCCAATAATTCAAAGCTATTCGGTTTATAGTCAGAATTTAATTGCTGAAAATATTAATCATTTAAATGGCTCAAGCGCGCCACAAAATATTTTATTCAATCTATATTTTTTTAATAAAATTCGTTTCCCATCTTTGGATGAGGGATCGAGCTGGATTGAGTTTTTAGAAAAATATCAATTGAGCGACTCTTTTGGAAAATATCTTTTGCTCAAAAAGCGCGAAAATCCTAAGAAAATTCACAAAAAAACAATTCTTAAAAATGTTTTTGCGCTGGGATCAGAGGTTGAGATGCCAAAAAATACTTCAGGCCCAATTTTTGCCAAAATTAAGCTGCAAAAAAATCTTTTCGGCAAATTTATTTCCATTATTTATCGCCCAACAATGATCGGCATTGAATTAACAATGGGCTATGGCGAAAAATTAGAATTTGAAATTGTGCCAGAAATGACTGAATCTGGGTTTTTTATTTCGCCTTTAGTTATCAATAATAACGCTTTTGCAAGGCTCAATTTGGGTCAAAAATTTTCCGAGAAAGAAACCGTTCGTTCGTTTCGAATTTTTGAAAAATTTTGGCGGCCAATTTCTTGGCAAAATTTTTATGAATTAGAGTTGATTGAAATTGGTAATATTGGCGATGATGGTTAGTTTTGCTGGCCAAAAGCTGATTAAAAATTTTGATTTTTAAGAGTTATTTTGCCGCGAGAAAATTCAATTTTATCGGTTAATTCAAGTTGAATAAGCGCAATATTTACAAGCCTTGGCGCAATTTGTAATTGTGAAATAATTTCAGCAACTTCAATTGGTGCAAAACTTAGGCGCGATAAAATTTCGTGACGAATTTTAGTAATTTCATCTTCGGGCGGCATTTTAATTCTTGGCGCAGCAAAATCGTCAATTTCCGCTTCGCGCAACATTCCGAGATTATGAAAATTTTTGCGCAATCTGGGCAATTCATCAAAAACATCATTTACCGATTCCAGCATTTTTGCGCCATCTTTTATTAAACGATTTGCGCCTTGGCAACGCGGATCGAGAGGCGATCCGGGAACGGCAAAAACTTCGCGACCCTGTTCAGCGGCGAATCTTGCCGTGGTAAGGCTTCCAGATCTTAATCCGGCCTCAATCACAATTACTGCCAAAGAAATGCCTGAAATGATGCGATTTCGTTGTATAAAATTTCCTCCTTTTGGAATTGCATCAAAAGCGCTTTCCGAAACCAATAAGCCGCGTTGTGAAACTGCGGCAAAAAGCCTTTCATTTTCTTTTGGGTAAATGTGATTAATTCCGCCGCCGATTACCGCAATTGTGCCGCTGGAAATTGAGGCCTCATGTGCTGCGGCGTCAACTCCTCGCGCTAATCCAGAAGAAATGATTATTGAATTTTGGCCGAGTTCCGCGGCAATTTTTTTAGCAAAATTTGTGGCGTTAAATGAAGCATTTCTTGGGCCAACAATTGCGATTATGTCGCGATTAAAAAATTCAATCGATCCTTTTACGGTTAGAATTGGCGCTGGATCAGGAATTTCGCGTAATAATTTTGGATAGCGCGAATCGTAAAAACTTAGTAATTCGCCGCCAAAATTTTTTACTTTTTCAAGCTCAAATTCGGCCTCAATATTAGAAAAAATTTTTATTTGTCTTTTTGAATTTGGAGTCAGGGCGCCTTCTTCTAGCTTTTCTAGCGCTTCTTGTGCCGAGCCAAAAGTTTCAATGAGGCGAAAGAAAGTTGATTTGCCAATATTTTCGCTGCGGGCAAGGCGCAAGCAGGTTTTGAGATTATTCATGGTTTGGTTAATTTTTGGTGTTTTAGAGCAAGGTGAATTGCAGGGTTGTTTAATTTTTGCCTTTTGAGGGGAAAAATTTGTAAAGCGATTTTTGGATTTGGTTAATTTTTTATGCGATAACCGCGCTTAATCATCAAATATAAAGCGATTCCTAAAGTTAAGTTAATACCAATTAAATAAAGTGCGCCGAGCGTTAAATTGCCGTCATTGTGACCAGTTAAAGCATAGCGAAAGCCATCGATCATGTAAAAGAAAGGATTAAAATGCGAAATATTGCGCCAAAATTCTGGCAAAGAGTTAGTTGAATAAAAGGTGCCGGATAAAAAAGTTAATGGCGTAATAACATAGCTGGTCATTGCGGACATATGATCAAAAGTTTCGCACATCACGCCACACAAAACCCCGAGCAAGCCAAGAAACATGCAGGCAAAAATTAGGTAAAATAAGGCGTGAAAAAGCGAATAAATTTGCATCGGCACAAAAAATGAAATTACCGCCGAAGCAGCAATTGCAACGCAAATTCCACGCGCTATTGCTCCTAAAGTGAAGGCAAAAAGCAATTCAAGCGCGCCAAGTGGCGGTATTAAATAATCAACAATATGCCCCATTACTTTTCCCATCACAAAAGACGAAGAAGAATTGGCAAAAGAATTTTGCATTGCCGCCATCATTATCAGGCCAGCGGCCATAAAATTAGAGAATGGAACGCCTTGAACTTCGGAAATATGATCGCCAACCGATAGTGAAAAAACTGCTAAAAATAACACGATATTTATCACCGGCGAAAATATTGTTTGGTGATAAACTTTTAAGAAGCGCAAAACTTCTTTTTTAAGTAGGCTAAAGGCGCCGAAATAGTTGATTCTAGAACAGGACATATTTTACTAAAAAAATTCAAAATAGCGCCAAATAAAATTCAAAAACATGTCAAATCTAGAAACGCTCATCGCCAATTTCAATTCGCAAATTTCTGTCATTGAAAATTTAAGCCAATTGGAGGAAATCCGCATTAATTTCCTTGGAAAAAAAGGTTTGGTTACAGAACTTTTTACGCAGTTAAAAAATATTCCTGTTGAAGAAAAAAAGGCATTTGGAGCCGCAATAAATCAAGTTCGCGATGAAATAACGCAAAAAATAGAAAGCCAAAAAGAGGCTTTTGAAAACGAAATTTTAAATCAAAGATTAGCTAGCGAAAAAATAGATTTAACTTTGCCAATTCGCAAAAATGAAAGCGGTTCAATTCATCCAATTAACAAGGTTATGGAGGAAATTGAGGATATTTTTTCCGATCTTGGTTTTGAATTTGCAAAAGGGCCAGAAATAGAAGACGATTTTCATAATTTTACCGCGCTAAATATGCCGGCAAATCATCCGGCGCGACAAATGCAAGATACATTTTATTTGCAAAATTCTGATCTTCTTTTGCGTACCCACACTTCAAATACGCAAATTAGAAAAATGTTGAATTCACAACCACCGCTTCGCGTTGCAGCTTTGGGGCGCGTTTTTCGTCGCGATTCTGATCAAACTCACACACCAATGTTTCATCAATTCGAGGGTTTTGTTGTTGATAAAAACATCACAATGGCGCACCTAAAATGGACTTTAGAAAATTTTTTAGAGAAGTTTTTTGAAGTTAAAAATATTGAGTTGCGTTTCCGTCCAAGTTTTTTTCCTTTTACTGAACCTTCGGCTGAAGTTGATATTAATTATTCGTTGGAAAATGGTCGCCTTAAAATTGGCAAAGGCGACAAATTCATGGAGATATTGGGTTGCGGCATGATTCACCCAAATGTTTTACAGAATTGCAATATTGATGCCAAAAATTTTCAGGGATTCGCTTTTGGAATTGGAATTGAGCGTTTAGCCATGTTAAAATATGGCATTACTGACCTTCGAATGCTTTTTGAAAATGATGTAAGATTTTTGCGTCATTACGCTTTTTAAAAAATTTGGCGCCTATTTAAAATAAGCGCCAATTTCACTTATTTAGTCTTTCTAAATATCCTTTCTGGTTAGTATCTCTGCAATTCCCACCTCTTTCTTCTCGCCACTTTTGCGATCTTTCACTTCCACCATTCCGGCCGCTGCAGATTTCGGTCCGACGATGATTTGAGTTGGAATTCCGATTAGGTCGGCGGTGGCGAATTTTTGTCCCAAGCTAGCTTTGGTGTCGTCGTAAATAACCTCAACTCCTTGAGCTGAAAGTTTTTGGTAAATTTCTTCGCAAACTTTGTCGCAAAGTTCATCGCCGCTGCGAACATTAATTAATGCAATTTGGAATGGCGCAATTTCGCGTGGCCAAACGATTCCATTCATGTCGTGATTAGCTTCAATAGCTGCTGCAACAACGCGCGAAACGCCAATTCCGTACGAACCCATATTTGGATAGATTTTGTTAGATACCTCCATCGCGCCGCTAACGCGTTCACTCGATCCCTCTGGATTAGAGGATCCTGAACCCATAACTGAAGCGTTCATGGATTTTGAGTATTTTGTGCCGAAGTTGAAAATGTGACCAACTTCAATGCCGCGCCTTGAATTTAGCTGACTTTCAGGGATTGGACATTTTTCTGCCACATGCATTTCATCAGCCATGGCGTAAAGACTTTGCATTTCAGCAACATCAAAATTTTTTAGCTCGTCGAATTTTTTGTCATAGAAAATCGCGCTTTCCCCAGTATCGGCTAAAATATGAAATTCATGCGAAAGATCGCCGCCAATCGCGCCAGTATCAGCGCGTACTGCCATTGGTTTTAAACCCATGCGACGGAAAATTTTGAAGTAAGTTTCATACATCAAATTGTAAGTTTTTTTCGCTGAAATTTCGTCTATGTCAAATGAGTAAGAATCTTTCATTAAAAACTCGCGGCCACGCATTAAGCCGAAGCGCGGACGAATTTCGTCGCGAAATTTCCAATGAATTTGGTACAAATTTTTTGGTAAATCTTTGTAGGAAGTAACATTTTTGCGGAAAATGTCGGTGATAACTTCTTCGTGGGTTGGGCCGTATAAAATATCGCGATCATGACGATCTTTGATGCGCAACATTTCTTTACCGTAGGCATCGTAGCGGCCAGATTCTTGCCATAATTCTGCGGGCTGAATTGTTGGCATCAAAACTTCAAGCGCACCAGATTTATCCATTTCTTCTTTGATGATGCGTTCAACTTTACGAAGCACTTTTAAACCCAAAGGCAACCAAGTGTAAATTCCTGACGCGGTTTGACGAATCATGCCTGCGCGAACCATCAGCTGGTGCGAAACAACGGTGGCATCAATTGGATTTTCTTTAAGGGTAGGGAGGAAATATTGAGATAGCTTCATATGTGATTATTTTTCGTTAAAAATTATTGAAAATTTGTATTTGAGGCGCTGTGAAAAGCTTTGAGGAAAAACAATAGTGATATCGTTATTGTTGTTTTTGAAAATAAGTAAATTTGCGATGGCTCTATAATTGGAGCTAAAGTGCTTAATTTGAAATTAAAATTTAGCGATAAAGATTTGTTATTATATAGCTCAAATACTTAATTTATGAGATATTTGTTAAGTTTTGTGAGTGATCTGATTTAGTCTTTAATTAACTTTTACTTTATCATTCGCCAAAACTGGCAACCCAAGCTCCCTCAAAAACTGGTTATGTTTTTTAGTTGCTGAGGCAATTTTTTCTTCGATTTCAACCAATTCTTTATTTACCGCCAGCAAATCAATTTCTTCCTCTGCCTTAGCTGTGCTGATATATCTTGAGATGTTGAGATTGTAATCATTGTCAGCAATTTCCTTCATAGAAACTCGCTTAGAATAACGCTCTTCATCTTCTCTAAATTGATAAGTTTTAACAATTTTCTTTATGTGTTCTGGCGATAACTGATTTTGGCGTTTTCCTTTTTCAAAATATTCGCTGGCATTGATGAAAAGCACATCGTCAGTTTTTTTACATTTCTTCAAAACCAAAATTCTTTTAAAATTTATTGGCTTGGCGTGGGAAGCTTTGAGAGAGTAAAAGAAAATCTTATCGAAGAAAAACTTTTTTCCACTCTATTTTTTATGAAAAGGCGTCACTATTATCGATCTTTATTTTCAAATTAATTGACCGTGACGCAAAAATTCAAAATTCATTCTAAGTTCGCTCCAGCTGGCGATCAGCCGCAAGCGATAGCAAAGCTTATTCAAGGTTTAGAGCAAAATAAAAAAGAGCAAATTTTGCTTGGAATAACTGGCTCGGGCAAAACTTTTACGATGGCAAATATCATCGAAAAAACGCAGAGACCAGCTTTAATTATGGCTCATAACAAAACTTTGGCCGCTCAACTTTATGGTGAAATGCGTGAATTTTTTCCTGAAAATGAAGTTGGTTATTTTGTCTCGTTTTACGACTATTACCAGCCAGAAGCCTATATTCCAAAGTCTGATACTTACATTGAAAAAGATTCGCAAATTAATGAGCAAATTGATCGACTTCGTCACGCCGCAACAAGAGCATTATTCGAGCGCAGAGATAGCATTGTAATTGCTTCGGTTTCCTGTATTTATGGTATTGGTTCGCCAGAATTTTATTCGCAAATGGTTTTGCGCTTGCGGGTTGGTGAAGAAATTAATCGCCAAAAGCTTTTGCTGCGTTTGGTTGATTTGCAATATGAGCGCAATGACATCACATTCGAGCGTTGCAATTTCAGGGTTCAGGGCGATGTGGTGGATATTTTTCCTTCACACGAAGATGAGCGCGCATGGCGCATTTCAATGTTTGGCGACGAGATTGAAGAAATTACCGAATTTGATCCATTGACGGGTGAAAATTTTGGTAAGCTTAACGAAATCGCTCTTTATCCATCTTCGCATTATGTAACGCCGGCTGACACTTTGAAGGCAGCAATTTTTAATATTAAGCGCGATTTAGCTTTGCGCATTGATGAACTTGAAAAGCGCGGACTAGCCGTTGAAGCGCAGCGCCTGAATCAGCGCACAACTTACGACATGGAAATGATGTTGGAAGTTGGAAGTTGCAAAGGAATTGAAAATTATTCGCGTTATTTGACTGGTCGTCCAGCTGGTTCGCCGCCGCCAACTTTATTTGAATATTTACCAAAAGATTCATTGCTTTTTGTTGATGAAAGCCATGTTTCAGTGCCGCAAATTGACGGCATGTATAAAGGCGATTTTGCGCGCAAAACAAATCTTACCGAACATGGTTTTCGCTTGCCTTCGGCCTTGGATAATCGACCGTTAAAATTTGCCGAATGGGAAATTTTTAAGCCGCAGACAATTTTTGTTTCAGCAACTCCCGGAAAATACGAATTACAGAAAACTGATGGTGAAGTTGTGGAGCAAATTATTAGGCCAACTGGATTGCTTGATCCAGTTTGTGAAATTCGTCCAGTTGCAACGCAAGTAAAAGATTTGCTTGCGGAAATAAAGGCAACAACGGCACGCGGATTCAGAACTTTGGCAACAACTTTAACCAAAAAAATGTCAGAAGATTTGAGTGGTTATTTGGGTGAAAATGGCGTGAAAGTGGTTTATATGCATTCCGATGTTGATACGCTTGATCGCGTTGAGATTATTCAAGATTTGCGTTTAGGAAAATATGATTGCTTGGTTGGTGTGAATTTATTGCGAGAAGGTCTCGATATTCCAGAATGCGCTTTGGTGGCAATTTTAGATGCCGATAAAGAGGGTTTTTTGCGCAATGAAACATCTTTGATTCAAACTATTGGTCGTGCCGCAAGAAACTCGGAAAGTAAAGTTATCCTTTACGCTGACAAAGAGACGAAATCAATCAAGGCGGCCTTGGGCGAAAATGAGCGTCGTCGTCAAATTCAAATGGCGCATAACAAAAAACATAACATTACGCCAACGACAACTTACAAAAAAATTGGCTCGGCCTTAGAAAATCTTTATAGCAAAAAAGATTCGTCGGAAAAAGAAGAAGATTTTTCTATTAAAAAGGCGTCAAAATTAACCAGCAAAGACATCGAGGTTATTAAGAAAGAAATGTTGTTGGCGGCAGCGGATTTGGATTTTGAAAGGGCAGCAAAATTGCGCGATGAGCTCAGAAAAATCGAGAGCTTGAAATTAGTTTGAAAATTTTTGGAGTTTTTGGTGAGCACGGTTGGAATCGAACCAACGACAACCTCATTAAAAGTGAGGTGCTCTACCGACTGAGCTACGTGCTCATTTGAATTATTTTTGCTGAAATTTGAGCAAAAATGAAAATTCAAAAGAGGGAATAGTTTCTGCGAAACAAACCTCGGTAAGAAAAGAGCGGCGCATTAAAAGTGGCAAAGTTAAAATTGCAACAATTTTGTAAAGTTAAATTTGGAATTATTTTTGATCTTAATTTTACAAGAGTGGCTAGTGCGGATTGTTTGTTTCTAAGCTTTTTCAGCGATTCTGCAGATTTTATTTATAAAATTTTTATAAAAATAATTTTTACATTTTTGCAAATTCTTGCTTGAGATTTGAAAAAAATAACCCGCGAATTAAGGCAGTTAATTTCTGCACAAAATCAAGATTTTATCTCATCAAACAATGATTTCCCCAAAAGTTATTATAATTATTCCCGCTCGCCTTGCTTCAACTCGTCTGCCAAACAAACCACTTGCCGATATTTGTGGCAAAACAATGATTCAGCGCGTTTATGAACAAGCTGTAAAGGCTAACTTGGGTGAAGTTTTAATTGCCTGCGATGGCGAAGAAATCGCTGCTGAAGTTACAAAATTTGGCGGAAATTATGTGATTACTGATCCAAATTTACCCTCTGGAACCGATAGAATTTACGCGGCCTATCAAGATTTTGCTGCAAAAAAATCGCAACAATTTGATGTTATTTTGAATTTGCAGGGCGATTTACCAAACATCGATCCATCTGTTATTAAAGATGCTGCAAATGCCTCTTGGGCAGCTGATTGCGACATTGCAACCGTTGCTTCAAAAATTAGTGACGAAGATGAAATTTCCAATCCAAATGTCGTTAAAATTGCCATTTCTTTTAAAGAAAAAAATCTTGGGAAGGCTTTATATTTCTCACGCTGCGCCATTCCTTATGCAAAAAATAATGAAGCTGATTTTTATCATCATATCGGAATTTATGCTTATAAAAAACAGGCTTTAGAAAAATTTGTAAAACTTGCACCTTCCGAACTTGAAAAGCGCGAAAGTCTTGAGCAATTAAGGGCGCTAGAAAATGACATGAGAATTTTTGTAAAAATTGTTGAAGCACACCCTTTGTCCGTTGATACTAAAGATGACTTGGCAAAAGTAACAAAATTAATTGCAGCAAAAGAATAATGTCGGTTAAAAAATCGCAAAAAAATATTGGCTGGAAAGAGTGGATTGGCCTTGATTGCCTTGGTTTGCCAGCAATAAAAGCTAAAACTGATACGGGCGCAAAAACCTCATCTTTACATGCGTTTAACATTGAAAATTTTTACATCGAAAATGTTGAATATGTGAAATTCGACATTCATCCGTTGCAAAAAAATAAGCAATTTGTGCGCACCTGCATTGCTCGCGTGATAGATCAAAGAATGGTTTCTGATTCTGGTGGCAAAAAAGAAAAACGATATGTTATCAAATCTGATTTGGTGATTGGTCAAGTTAAGGTTAGAATTGATTTAACTCTGGCTAATCGTGATACCATGGCTTTTCGCATGCTTCTTGGCCGAGAGGCGATAAAGCAAGCTAAAATGTTAGTTGATCCTTCAAAATCCTTCCTTCAAGGCAAATATAAAAGAAAAGAAATTCTTGAATTATATCGCCAAACCAAACCCTGCAAAGATTTAAGTAAAATATGAAAATTGTTCTTTTGGCTTCAAACCCAAAACTTTATTCAAACCAAAGAATATTGGAGGCGGCTCAACGGCGTGGTCACGAAGTTCAGTTCGCAAATATTGGCGATTGCTACATAAAAGTGGCAGCGAATGGCTGTGAAGTTTTTCACGATAGCGATAAAAGATTTGGTAAAGTTGATTGCGTGATTCCGCGAATTAAGCCAGCAATGACATTTTACGGAACGGCAATTGTGCGTCAATTTGAAGTTATGGCTGTGAATTGCCTTAATGGTTCGGCGGCAATTACTAAATCGCGCGACAAGTTACATACTTTGCAAATCATGGCGCAGCATGGGATCAACATTCCAATTACCAGTTTTGCCAATTCATCTTATGACACAAAAGATCTGATCAAATTGGTTGGCAGCGCACCTTTGGTTATAAAACTTCTTGAAGGAACAAAGGGAGTTGGTGTGGTTCTGGCCGATACTAATAAAGCTGCAGAAAGTGTCATTAATGCCTTTCGTAGCTTGAAAGCAGATATTTTGGTACAGCATTATATTAAGGAATCAAAAGGGCAGGATATAAGATGTTTTGTGGTTGGGGGTGAGGTTGTTGCTTCAATGGAGCGCATTGCACAAGAAGGAGAATTTCGTGCCAATATTCACTTAGGTGCCACGGCACGAGCAATCGAGGTTACGCCAGAAGAGCGTGATTTGGCAATTCGGGCGGCAAAAATAATTGGTCTTGATGTTGCTGGCGTTGATATGGTTCGTTCAAATTCAGGAGCAAAAATTCTTGAAATAAATTCATCACCTGGCCTTGAAGGAATTGAGGCGGCAACGGGAATTGATGTTGCGGCAAAAATGATCGATCACTTGGAAAAATCTTGTGCAAATTTTTTGAAATTTAACTAAATCCAGCCTTAGATGAAAAAAATTGATGCAAAAAAAATTTTTGGCTCTGCGGCAAATAATTGCCAATTTCTTTTTGGAGCGCATTCCTATAATCAAATTCCGCAAAGTTTAGAGCCAGAAATTGCCTTTATTGGCGCTTCGAATGTTGGCAAATCAAGCCTGATAAATGCTTTAATTGGCAAAAAGGTTGCGATAGTTTCAAACACTCCGGGTCGCACTAGGCAACTGAATTTCTTTAAAATTTCTAGTGGATTTACGCAAAGTTTTTCCGAGGGCTTTGTGCTTGTTGATATGCCGGGATATGGATTTGCAAAGGCAAAAGAAAAGCATATTGAGCATTGGCAAAAAACGGCTTTTGAATATTTGGCAAAAAGACAAAACTTGAAGCGTCTTTTTTTGCTAATTGATCCAATTAAGGGGCTAAAAGAATCGGATCATGATACGATAAACATTTTAAACGCTTTGGCCGTTTCGTTTCAGGTGGTTTTGACAAAAATCGATAAAATTAAGTCAGAAGAGGTAAATAAAGCTAAAGAGAAAATTTTGGAGGCGCTAAAAAAATCGGCTGCTGCTCATCCTGAAATCATTCTTACTAGCAGCTCAAGCGGCTACGGAATTAACGATGTGCAAAATTCGATAATTGATATTTTGCAATATTTATGAAGGTTTTTTTGGTAATAATTTTAACGAGTTTGGTTATTTTAACTTTGATGTTTTGGGTCAATTCCTCGACATATAGCGACGCTAAAAATAGCAACAAATCCTTTTTCAAAAAATGAAAAAAAAATCTGAAAAACTGAGTTCCAAAAAAAATATCGTTCCAGAAATTTCTTTGGCAATGACGCCAAAGCAGATTGTTGAAGAGTTGAATCGACATATTATTGGCCAAGATCAAGCAAAAAAAGCGATGGCGATTGCTCTTAGAAATCGTTACAGACGCAAGCTTGTTGAAAAGCCGTTATGTTACGAAATAGTGCCAAAAAATATTTTGATGGTTGGTTCAACTGGTGTTGGTAAAACCGAAGTGGCGCGCCGCTTGGCAAAACTAACTAATGCGCCTTTTATTAAAGTTGAGGCGACAAAATTCACGGAAGTTGGATATGTTGGGCGCGATGTTGATTCGATTGTGCGCGATTTGGTTGAAATCGCGATTAAGTTGGTGCGCAAAGATATGAAAAAATTGGTGGAACAAAAAGCGCAAGAAGAGGCAAAAAAGAGAATCGTAATTGCTTTAGTTGGCGAATCGGCGCTTGACGAAACTAAAGAAAAATTCGCACAAATGTTAGAAATGGGCGAGTTAAATGATCGTGAAATTGAAATTGATGTTTCTGATAATTCTACCTCTTCTTCGGCTAGCTTCGATATTCCGGGCGGCCAGATGGGTGTGATTAATATTGGTGAAATTATTAGCAAAGCAGTTGACGGAGAGCGCAAAAAGAAAGTTAAAATGAATGTTGAAGATGCTTTGAATGCCTTGATTGAAGAAGAGTCAAGTAGCATGATTGATGAAGAGAAAGTTGTAAGAAATGCGCTTAAAATTGCCGAAAATGACGGAATAGTTTTCATTGACGAGATTGATAAAATTTGCGCCAAATCAAAATCTGGCGGCGCTGATGTTAGTCGCGAAGGTGTTCAGCGCGATTTGTTGCCGCTGGTTGAAGGAACAATTGTTTCAACGAAATATGGCATGATTAAAACTGATCACATTTTATTTGTTGCTTCTGGTGCTTTTCATGTGGCGAAGCCATCAGATTTGTTGCCAGAATTACAAGGTCGTTTTCCAATTAGGGTGCAATTAAATTCATTAACGGAAGCTGATTTGGTGAGAATTTTAGTTGAACCAGAGGCCAACTTAATCAAGCAATATCAGGCGATGATTGCCGTTGAGAAGGTTAAGTTAAATTTTACCGAAGATGGCATTAAGCAAATCGCTAAAATTGCCTTTAAGATCAATGGAGAAGTTGAAAATATTGGCGCAAGGCGCTTGCACACATTGCTCGAAAAAATTCTTGAAGATGTGAGTTTTGAAGCCAGTGAAATGAAGGCCGGAACAGTTGTTTTGGTCGATCAAAAATATGTTGATGACCACCTTGGCGAGCTTGTTTTTATAAAAACCGATTTATCGAAATTTATTTTATAATTTTGCAGATCTTTGTACTGCGAAATTCCAACTCTCAAAATTTTGTAATTTTATGATTCCTCGTTACTCTCGTAAAGAAATGACCACGATTTGGTCGCAAGAAAATAAATACCAAATTTGGTTTGATATTGAAATACACGCTCTTGAGGCGCTTGAAATTCTTAAAATTGCACCAATTGGAACGGCAAAAAGAATTAGAGAAAATTTCCAAAAGTCTGGCGGCAAATTTAACTCTGCGCGCGTTGATGAAATTGAGTCTGTAACGAAGCATGATGTGATCGCATTTTTAACTCATTTGGCCGAATTGGTTGGTGAAAATTCGCGCTTTATTCATTACGGAATGACAAGTTCTGATGTTTTAGATACTTGCCTTTCGGCACAATTAGCGCAAGCTTCCGATATTTTAATTGATGATTTACAAAGGCTTTTGGCGGCAATTAAAAAGCGCGCATTTGAGCATAAAAATACTATTTGTGTTGGCCGTTCCCATGGAATTCACGCTGAACCAGTAACTTTTGGATTAAAGTTGGCGCGTTTTTACGCTGAATTTGAAAGAAATTTGAAGCGATTAAAAGAGGCAAAAAAAGAAATTGCAGTTTGCGCAATTTCTGGCGCGGTTGGAACTTTTGCCAATGTTGATCCATTTGTACAAAAATATGTTTCTGAAAAATTAGGTCTGGCAGAAGAAGCGGTTTCAAGCCAAATAATTCCAAGAGATCGTCACGCGGCATATTTTGCAACTTTAGGCGTAATTGCTTCTTCAATTGAAAATTTGGCAATTGAAATACGCCATTTGCAGCGCACCGAGGTTTTGGAAGCGGAAGAGTTTTTTGCAAAAGGTCAAAAAGGCTCTTCAGCAATGCCTCATAAAAGGAATCCAGTTTTAAGTGAGAATCTCACTGGTTTGGCGCGAATAGTTAGAAGTTCGGTGGTGCCAGCTTTGGAAAATGTTGCCTCTTGGCATGAGCGCGACATTTCTCATTCTTCCGTTGAGCGCATGATTGCTCCGGATGCAACAATAACGCTTGATTTTGCTTTAAATCGCTTGGTTGGATTGGTTGAAAATTTGACTATTTACGAGAAAAATATGCAGAAAAATCTTGATCGTTTGGGCGGATTGGTTTTCTCGCAGCGCGTTTTACTTACCTTGATTGATGAGGCGGGAATTTCTCGCGAAGATGCTTATAAAATTGTGCAAAGCAATGCGATGAAAATTTGGGCTGGGGAATCAAATAGTTTTTTGGATCTTTTAAAGGCCGACAAAGAAGTTGTTGAAAAGCTTGGTCTTGAGAAGTTGGAATCGCTTTTTGACATTTCTTATCACACTAAAAATATTGATCACATTTTTAAGCAAGTTTTCGGTGCTTAATTTTGATGCTGTTATAATTGGGGCTGGTGCGGCGGGGTTGATGTGCGCCGCAACAGCAGCAAGTCGTGGTCGTAAAATTTTGTTAATTGACCACGCCAAATCAGTTGGTGAAAAAATTCGTATTTCTGGCGGCGGTCGTTGTAATTTTACGAATTTAAATATTTCCAATAAAAATTTCCTTTCAAAAAATTCGCATTTTTGCCTTTCGGCCTTGCATCGCTTTACCTCGCAAGATTTTATTTCTTTAGTCAAGAAGCACAAAATCCCTTTTCATGAAAAAACTTTGGGGCAGCTTTTTTGCGATAAATCGTCGCAAGATATAATTGAAATGTTGCTAAAAGAATGTGCGCTTGGATCTGCGGAAATATGGCTTGAGACTAAAATTGAAGGCGTTTCTAAGGTTGATAATATTTTTACGATAAAAACTTCAAAAGGCTTGATTTGTTGTAAATCTTTGGTGGTTGCAACTGGCGGGCTTTCAATTCCAAAGATGGGCGCAACTGGCTTCGGCTATGATTTGGCGCGACAATTCAAAATTAAAGTTACGCAAACTTATCCAGCCTTGGTGCCATTTACTTTTGATGAAAAAATGTTGCTGGAAACAAAAATTTTATCCGGAATTTCGGCGTTGGCAATTGTAACTTGTGGCAAAATTTCTTTTCGCGAATCGGTTTTATTTACCCATCGCGGAATAAGTGGCCCAGCCATTTTGCAGATTTCATCTTATTGGCAACATGGCGAAAAAATTTTGATAAATTTTGCGCCAGAAATTGATATTTATGCAAAATTAATTGCCGAAAGAAGTGAAAGGCCAAAGCAGGAAATTAAAAGTTTTTTAGCGCAATTTTTAGCAAAAAATTTGGCCGATTTTTTTGCGCAAAAAATAAATCACCGAGGCAATTTAGCTGATTTGTCAAAGGAAAAAATGCAATATATTGCTCGGTTGATAAATTCTTGGAGCTTTATTCCATCTGGAACGGAAGGTTATTTAAAAGCCGAGGTAACGATGGGCGGAGTTGATGTTAATGAAATTTCATCTCAAAATTTTGAGAGTAAAAAAGTGCCAAATTTATTTTTTATTGGCGAAGTTTTAGATGTTACTGGTTGGCTTGGTGGTTATAATTTTCAATGGGCTTGGTCTAGCGGAAAGGCGGCGGGAGATTTTGTTTAAATTTGTGAGGGCGCCAAAAAACCACCATTTTTGCTGATTTTTTTCAAATCGCGCGCCAAATGAAGAGATCCGCAAATGACTATTCGACATTTTTCATTTCCAGCTTTTTGAGCGGCGTACAAAAGCGCGTTGGCTAAATTTTCGCCAGCGAATATTTCGATTCCAGCCTTCTTGCCAATTTTAACAATTTCGTCACAATTTTCTGGATATGGCTCGCCATCTACTTTTACAGCAATTATTTCGGCAATATTGCGGAATTTTTCTAAAAATTCTTTTTTGCATTTATTTTTGCTGAAGCCGCAAATAACAAAATTTTTGTCAAAATTTCCTTCGTAAATCCAGCGAGAAAGCGCCAAAGCTCCAGCTTCATTATGGGCGCCATCAATAAAAATTTCGCTTTGAGTATTTTTAAAAATGCCATTTAGAGAATTGTTCACGCGCTCAATTCGGCTAGGCCAATGTAAATTTTCCAGCGCCTTTTCGATATTTTTTGTTGCAATATTTAAAGTGTTTTTAACTGCCAAGGTCGCTGAAATTGCGGCGCTAAAATTGATATATTGATGATCTCCCAAAAGATTTGGTTTGGGTAAATTTTCCAAAATTATTTCGCCAAATTTTAGATCGAATTTGCCACTTTCGAAATCGCGTAAAATTTCAAAATCTTCATCATAAAAATAGGCTGGAATTTTTTGGTCTGCGGCCAAAATTTTAATAATATTTTTTGCAGCTTCGGCTTGTGCAGCAACTATTAGCGGAGTTCTGGGGCGTATAATCAAAGCCTTTTCCAAGGCGATTCTTTCAATTGAATTGCCTAAATATTCGCTGTGATCAAATGAAATTGGCATTAGTAAAGTGGCAAGTTTTTGCTCGATAATGTTGGTGGCGTCAATTCTGCCGCCCATTCCGCATTCAATCACCGCAACATCGTGATCGGTTTTTGCAAAGGCTAAAAAAGCACCAATTGTAAATGCTTCCATAAAAGTTAGAGGCGTCTCGCCAGCGGCAATCCTAACTTCCTCCATATTTTCAAAAAGAAATCCGTCGCAAATTTTATGACCATTTAAAACAATTCTTTCGTTGCAATCGTGAAGATGTGGCGAAGTGTAAAGATGCGTTTTATAGCCAGAAATTTCGTAAATTTTTGCGATTAAAGATGCGGCTGAGCCTTTGCCATTTGTGCCGGCAATGTGAATAACATTTTTTAGATTCTTTTGCGGATTTCCTAATTTTTCTAAAACCGCGCTCATTCTTTCAAAGACACTTTCGTAATTAATTTCTCTTTTGCCTAAAGTTGAGGGGATTGGCCAGTGCGGCAAGTAAACCATAATTCACATTTAAGTTTTGATTTATTTAGTTGTGCTGCCAAAAATTAGCAAAATTGCGAAAAAAATTGTAAAGCCAAAAGGCTGAATTTGTTAATGCGCAGTGACTTTTTCAGTAAATTAAAATGCTAATTTTTCGCCAAAAATTTTTTATCGCTATTTTTTTTGTGTTAATGCCATTTTTGGCTAAAGCTCAAACTATTGCGCCGCGTCACTTTAAGTCGATAAATACGCCAATTTTTTTAAGCGAAGGTTTTGTTAATTTTTCGACCACTTTACGAAATCAGGCAGCAAATTTTGAAAGATCAGAATCAGGAAATCCGGTGGTAAAAAATCGCAATAATTTTGCGAAAAGTTTTGGAAATGACAGTCAGATTTTTTTAAAGTCTGGCATTATGAATGCAGATAAAACAAGGTTTGGCGTGATCGCAAAGTTTGAATTAAATGTTAATTCTGATTCGCGCAATGAAGCACCAAATTTGGATCAGGCTTTTATTTTTAGCGAAGGAAATTTGGGTAAGTTTGAGTTTGGAAATAATGTTGCGGTGAATCAAAAAATGAAAACTGGCGCCGCAAAAATTGCTCGTGGCGCTGGCGGAATTAATGGAAAATATCTCGAAAATATAAATCTTCCCACGGCGCAAGGTGGTGACGCAAATTTTTTAGGCTTTATTTTGCTGCCACAATCTTTGGTTGGTCACGGTGGATACGCTCGCAGCGCCTATTCTTTTGTGAATGGATTTGGTTCAAGCGATTCGCGTAAATTTAATCGCAGCAATTTTCGCGCTTTAAAGGATAGCAGTTTTGATGGCGTTGAAGATGCGACAAAAATTAGTTATTATAGCCCAAAAATTAATGATTTTATTTTTGGCCTTAGCTACGCGCCAGATGGTGAAAATAGCGGAGTTTCTTCGACAAAATATTACGACACAAAGCTTGGCGCAATGCGTGATATTTTTTCTATTGGTTTAAATTACGGCAAAGATTTTGATAATTTTTCGACAGAATTTTCGATGACAACTGAAATGGCAAAGGCAAAAAATAAAGCTAGGAATGATCTTTTTGCTTACGATCTTGGTTTTAGCGCCGCCTATTTTGGATTCACTGCTGCTTTTTCTTATGGCTCTTGGGGAAAATCTTTGCAGCCAAAAAATGGCATTTATGCGGCGAATAATTCTAATTCAGGCTATTTTAGTTCTGGCTTGGCTTATGAATTTGGTCCGATTGCAGCAAGTGTTACGGCTTTAAAAAGTTCTTTCCAAAAAAATAAATATCGCGCTATTTCTCTTGGTGTTGACTATAAGCTTGCTAAAGATTTGATGCCTTATGTTGAATTAACCAAGTTTTCTTTTGAGTCACATCAAACATCTTCCAATATTTTCAATGACAACCGCGGCTATGTCGCGCTAACCGGAATTTTATTTTCATTTTAATGAGTATTGCTGCTTTAGATTCATATTTGGCGCCTTTAAAGCAAATACTTGAGCGCGAAGGCGTGAACGAGGTTTCGATAAATCGACCTTTTGAAGTTTGGGTTGAATGTAAAGGCGATATGTTTCGCGAAGAATTGCCAACTTTTGATATTGAGCATCTTAAATCGTTAGGTCGTCTTGTTGCTCAGGCAACTGAACAAAGACTTAGCGAAGAAGAGCCGCTTCTTTCGGCAACTTTACCAAATGGTTTTCGTATTCAAATTGTATTTCCACCAGCTTGCGAACAAGGATCTGTGGTGATGTCAATTCGTAAGCCATCCAGTTTAAAATGGAGCTTGGAAGATTATGATAAAATGGGCATGTTTTCTTCTGCTTCCGTGGGCGAAGTTCTTGATAAAAATGATCTAATTTTGGCCAAGCTTTTGGAGTTAAATCGCATTAAAGATTTTTTAACCAGAGCGGTTTTGTATAAAAAAAATATTATTATTTCCGGCGGAACATCGACCGGTAAGACAACTTTTACTAATGCGGTTATTCGCTCAATTCCTCACGAAGAAAGGTTAATTACGGTTGAAGATGCACGAGAAGTTGATCTTACTTCTCATCCAAATCGCGTTCATTTGCTTGCTTCGAAAGGCGCTCAAGGTCGCGCTAAAGTTACAACGCAAGATTTAATTGAAGCTTGTTTGCGCTTGCGTCCGGAAAGAATAATTGTTGGCGAGTTGCGTGGCTCGGAAGCATTTAGCTTTTTGCGCGCCATCAATACTGGCCATCCGGGATCTATTTCAACATTGCACGCCGATACGCCAAAAATGGCAATTGAGCAGTTAAAAATGATGGTGATGCAGGCTGGTCTTGGGATGTCGCCGGTTGAAATAGTTTCTTACATTAAAAATGTTGTTGATATTGTGGTGCAATTAAAGCGCGGCGAGAAAGGCAGGCGCTACATTTCAGAGATTTACTTCAAGGCAATTCATAACAAATAAATTTTTCAAAATGTCTCGCGAACGGTTTTTTAACAAAAAATACGAATATTTAACATTGGCTCAAGCTATTGAAATTACTGGCGCCACTCCGTATGGCGAAGTTGATTTGCAGGCTAGAATTTACGATGTTGCAACTTTAGAAAAAGCTAGTTCGCAGCAAATTTCTTTTTTTCACTCGGGTTCTTATTTTGAAAAATTTTTGGCAACCAAGGCTGGGTTTTGTTTAATCGAAGAAAAAAACGCTGACCGCTCTCCTGCTGGAATAAATATTTTGCTGCACAAAAATCCTTATTTTGCTTATGCCAAAATCGCCGCAAGTTTTTACGAAGAAAAACCGCATGAATATAGCGAAAGCTTGATTGATTCTTCTGCTAAAATTGGCGATGGAACCAAAATTGCGCCAAATGCTTTTGTCGGAAAAAATGTGCAAATTGGCAAAAATTGCATCATTGGCCCAAGCGCGTCAATTATGCAGGGCTCGATAATCGGTGATAATTGCATAATTAACGCCAATGCCACGATTGCTTTTTCGATAATTGGTAACAATTGCATTATTTACGCTGGCGCACGAATTGGTCAGGATGGGTTTGGCTTTGCGCATCAATCTGGAATTAATCATAAAATTATCCAAATTGGCATTGTTGAAATTGGTGATGATGTTGAGGTTGGAGCCAATTGCTGCATTGATCGAGGCGCTATTGAAAATACAATAATCATGGACGGCACTAAGCTCGATAATTTGAACCAAATTGGGCATAATGTGAGCATTGGCAAAGGATCGGTTTTGGCTGGCTGTTCAGCAATTGCAGGCAGTACAAAAATTGGAAATTTTGTACAAGTTGGTGGAAAGTCTAGCGTTGGTGGCCATATTTCGATTGGAGATGGTGTTAAAATTGCCGGAATGAGTGGCGTGATGCGCGATATTGAGCCAATGCAAATAGTTGCCGGAATTCCTTCAATGCCAATCAAGCAATGGCATCGCCTTAACATTGCTTTAGCAAACATGATTAAAAAAAAGGGCGTGTAGATGACAAAAGAAATTGCTGTCTTTTGGTTTCGCTCTGATTTGCGAATTTCTGATAATGAAGCTTTGAATGAGGCGGCAAAAATTGGCGCGGTTTTGCCTATTTTTATTAATGACAAAAAAATCGGCAGCGCTTCGAAATGGTGGCTTCATCGCTCTTTACAAAAATTAAACGAATCACTTGAAGGGAGATTGAATTTTTACGATGGCGATGAGTTGGAGATTTTGCAAAAAATTGCGCAAAGTTACGCTGTAAAAAGTTTTTTTTGGAATCGTCGTTACGAGCCAGAAAATATCGCAAAAGATGCCTCAATTAAAAAATCTTTAAAAAATCTCGGTTTTGATGTTCAGACTTTTAACTCTTCTTTGCTTTGGGAGCCTTGGGAAGTTTTAAAAAGCGATCAAACTCCTTATAAAGTTTTTACTCCATTTTATCGTAACGGTTGCTTGAAAGGAAAGGTTCCAAGAGCTCCAATAGCTGCGTTAAACAATATTAAATTTGTGAAGGATGATAAAAACTCAACAACGCTCGATAATTTTAAACTTTTGCCAAAAATAAACTGGCATGAAGAGATGGAAAAAACTTGGCAAGTTGGCGAAAGGGCAGCGCAACAAAAATTAGAAAAATTTTTAGAATCGGTAATTTTTAATTACGATATTGGTCGTGATTTTCCGGCAAAAAAGGCTGTTTCGCAACTTTCGCCACATTTGCATTTTGGAGAAATATCGCCGCATCAAATTTGGGCTATGGTTTATCAAAAATTTGCCCCCGATTTAATTCAGAAAAATCAAGATCGTTTTTTAAGTGAAATTGGATGGCGTGAATTTTCTTATAATTTGATGTATTTTTTTCCTGGGCTCTCGCAAAAAAATTTTAACAGCAAATTCGATAAATTTCCTTGGCTAAAAATTGACGATAAAGATAACGAAAAAGTTCTAAAAGCTTGGCAAAAAGGACTTACTGGAATTCCAATTGTTGATGCTGGAATGCGAGAGCTTTGGCGCACTGGATATATGCATAATCGCGTGCGCATGATAGTCGGATCTTTTTTGGTAAAAAACTTGTTGATTGATTGGCGTGAGGGTGCCAAGTGGTTTTGGGATTGTTTAGTTGATGCTGATTTGGCCAATAATTCAGCTGGTTGGCAATGGATTGCTGGCAGTGGTGCTGATGCAGCGCCATATTTTCGAGTTTTTAATCCAGTTTTACAGGGTGAAAAATTTGATCCAGATGGTGAATATCTTTTGCGCTTTGTTCCAGAGTTAAAAAATTTACCAAAGCAATATTTATTCAAACCTTGGGAAGCTCCAGATTTTGTCTTAAGATCTGCTGGAATTGTTTTGGGAAAAGACTATCCAAAGCCAATTGTTGATCTTAAGAAATCGCGTGATTTGGCTTTGGCTGTCTATAAAACTTTATAAAATTAATTGGCCGAGTTTTATTTTCTTGCCAAGAAAGCGATTGACAAAAATATCTTCGTCAATAATTTGCGCGACCTTTTTTAAGCTGATCTCTTTATTAAATCATTATGTTTGCTATTATTGAAACTGGCGGAAAGCAGTATCGTGTTTGCGCCAACGATAAAATTATTGTCGAAAAAATTGCTGGCGAAGCTGGCTCAAAAATTATCTTAGATAAAGTTTTGTTGGTTAAGTCCGATAAGGGGGAATTGAGCTTTGGTAGCCCGCTTATCGAAGGAGCTAAAGTTGAAGCCGAAATTGTAAAAAATTTTAAAAATGATAAAGTTATCATCTTTAAAAAAAGAAGAAGACAAAATTCTCGTAGAAAACAAGGTCATCGTCAACATCAGACTTTGTTAAAAATAGTTTCAATTAATTCGTAATTAATAATCAATTAAGGCATAGCCGTACGGGGTTTGAGCTGGTTCTCAAATTTCTGTATAATTTTAGGAGTAGTCATGGCAACCAAGAAAGCCGGTGGTAGTTCACGAAATGGTCGTGATTCGGCAGGTAGAAGATTAGGCGTTAAGAAATACGGTGGTCAGCTTGTTAAAGCTGGAAACATAATTGTTCGTCAAAGAGGAACAAAATGGCACCCAGGACAAAATGTAGGCATCGGCAAAGATCATACAATCTTCGCTAAGATTGCTGGAATTGTTAGTTTCGTTAAGTCGAATCATAACAATAGAACTTTTATAGATGTTGTAGCAATTAACTAATCCCATTCCCCCAAGGCCTCATTCACCAAGTGAGGCTTTTCTAATTGATTTGTTTTAAAAAAGCGGACGTGGCGAAATTGGCAGACGCACTAGACTTAGGATCTAGCGCCTCACGGCATGTGGGTTCAAGTCCCTCCGTCCGCACCAAATCAACTCTTTTACTCTTCAAATTTTCATTATTTTCTGACTTAAGTAATTGCTATTTTTTGCTTCGTTTTTTTATAATCGAATGAGTTGCCTTCTTTTAATTAAGAAGGTCAAATTTCTTAAAAAATCTACAAATTCAAAGAGCCGCTAAATGGAAGTTCAAATAAAAAATATTCACGACAAAAAGCTAAAAAAGGAATATGAAGTCCTTATTCCTAAGGCTTTAATTGATTCAAAAATTAATGATTACATCAATAAAATCAGGCCAAAATTTTCTTTAAAAGGATTTCGAAATGGTCATGTGCCGTTTGAGGTAATTAGAGAAAAGTACGGTAAATCAATAATGGCTGACGAGTCAGATAAGCTAATAAATGAATCTATTCGTAAAATTATAAGCGATAACGGCATAAAGCTTGCGATGTCTCCAAAGGTTGATATAAAATTGTTTGAATATGACAAAGATGTGCAAGTTGCTGTTAAGATGGAGATTTATCCCGAAGTTCCGGAAATAGATATTAATAAAATTAAGGTCACAAAAAGAGTTGCTGAAATTAACTCTTCTGATGTTGATGAGTCGCTCACTAAATTATTAAAATTCTATCGCAAATGGAATGCAAAAGACTCAACTTACAAAGCGAAATTAAGTGATTCAGTGAATATCGATTATGTAGGAAAAATTGATAAAGTTGAGTTTGAGGGCGGCTCTGCAAAGGGATATCAATTAGAGTTGGGAAGTAAAAGTTTTATCGATGATTTTGAAGAACAACTAGTTGGTAAAAAATCAGGAGATGAAGTTCGTGTTAAAGTTAAATTTCCAAAAGAGTATCACAAAGAAGAGTTTTCTGGAAAGGCGGCTGAGTTTGAAGTTAAAATAAATGAGGTTTTAACCGCTGAAATGCCTGAAATTAACGATGATTTTATAAAAAATAATTTTGGACTTGAGAATAAAATAAAGCTTGAAGAGGCGGTAAAAAAAGAAATCGAAGGCAATTACAAATCAATTGAGCGTAATTTATTTAAAAAAGAATTGTTTGATTTTCTTAATAAAAAATATGACTTCGATCTTCCGGAGGGGTTGGTTGAGGAGCAGTTAAATAGTATTTGGTCTGAGGTTGAGGAGGAGTTAAAGAAAAACCCAGATAAGTTTAAAAGTGATAAAGAAAAATCTAAGGCAAAGGAAAAAAAGAAAGAGTTGGCCGAAAGAATGATTCGTTGCGGCATGATACTTTCTGAAATTGCGCAAAAAAACAAAATTGAAGTTACCAATGAAGATTTGAACAGGGAGATTGGTAAAATTTTAGCAAGATTTCCGGGTCAGGAAAAGACGGTTTTGGATTATTATCAAAAAAATCAAGGAGCTATACAGCAATTGAGAGGATCTATAATTGAAGAAAAGGCGATTGATCTTGTTATTGAAAATCAGGCAACGGAAAAAAAGAAAATTTCTTTGAAAGATCTTGATAAAGCTTGGCAAAAAGCCAATGAAGAATAGGAATAATAATATTAATTAAATTTTTTATATGAGCCATTTTATTGACGCGGTAAAGTTAGCATCCTTTGCAATTCACAAAGAGGGTTACAAATTTATAATTATTTTCGCATTAGTTACGGCGATATTTGCAATGTTTAGTAGTACGATGGGTTTGGTTGGTTTCGTTGCTACGCTTTGGTGTATTTTCTTTTTTCGCGATCCAGAAAGGGTTGTTCCAGTAAGTGACACCGTTGTAGTTAGTCCAGCTGATGGCGTTGTTACGAATGTTGAGTATGGTGTTGAGGCTCCAGATGATCTTGGTTATGGTGATAAAAAATTTAACAAAATTACAGTTTTTTTGAATGTGTTCAATGTGCATGTTAATAGAACTCCAGTTGCCGGAACTGTTACAAAAGTAAGCTATAAGCCAGGTAAATTTTTAAGCGCTAACGCAGTAGAGGCTAGCTCTGAAAATGAGAGAAATTCAGTTGTGGTCAAGACTCAAAAAGGTGATGAAATTATTTTTGTGCAAATTGCTGGATTGGTCGCGCGTCGCATAATTTCTGAGTTAAAAGAGGGGCAAGAGGTAAAAATGGGCGATCGCTATGGAATCATTAGATTTGGCAGTCGCGCTGATATATTTCTTCCAGAAAATATTTCTATAAAGGCTTTAGTTGGTCAAACTATGATTGGTGGCGAAACGGTAATCGCTGAAATAAATTAGTTTTTAGCCCGATCTTTATTAACCATATAATAAAAATTATGCGCTCATCAAATATTGCAAAATTAGCTTCAAAGCGCGAAGAGGCAAGAATAGGCGGCGGCCAAAAAAGAATAGATGTTCAACATTCTAAAGGTAAGTTGACCGCTCGCGAAAGAATTGAGGTTTTGTTAGATCCGGGTTCTTTTGAAGAATATGGTCTTTATGTTGAGCATCGTTGCTCTGACTTTGAAATGGAAGACAAGAAGCATCCGGGCGATGGTGTTGTTACTGGGCAAGGAACAATTAACGGGCGATTAGTTTTTGTTTATAGCCAAGATTTTACTGTAATGGGCGGATCTTTGGGCGAAGCTCATGCCAAAAAAATATGTCAAATTTTGGATCGCGCTATGCAAGTTGGTGCGCCAGTTATTGGAATGAATGATTCGGGTGGAGCCAGAATTCAAGAGGGTGTAGACTCTCTTGGTGGCTATGGCGAAATTTTTCAGCGTAATATTGATGCAAGTGGCGTAGTTCCGCAAATATCTCTTATCATGGGTCCTTGCGCTGGTGGTGCTGTTTATTCGCCAGCTCTTACTGATTTTACTGTAATGGTAGAAAATTCTTCTTACATGTTTGTTACTGGCCCTGATGTAGTAAAAACAGTTACTCACGAAACTGTAACTCAAGAAGATCTTGGTGGGGCATCGGTTCATGGTGCAAAAAGCGGGGTTGCTCACCTAACTTTCAAAAGCGATATTGAGGCTTTGTTGCAAACTCGTCGTTTGGTTAATTTTTTGCCGCTTTCTAATCAAAAGTCAGTTCCGCAAATTCCTGTTTCTGATGAGGCTGATCGGGTTGATGTTTCTTTAAATACATTAGTTCCGGACAATACAATACAACCTTACGACATGTCTGAGTTGGTTGAAAAGATTCTTGATGAAGGTGATTTTTTTGAAATTCAGCCAAATTATGCAAAAAATATAATTGTTGGATTTGGTCGTTTGGAAGGTGAAACGGTCGGTATAGTCGCTAATCAGCCAATGCATTTAGCCGGATGTCTTGATATTAAGGCTAGTGAAAAAGCAGCAAGATTTATTCGTTTTTGCGATGCCTTCAATATTCCTCTTTTGACCTTTGTTGATGTGCCGGGATTTTTACCGGGAACTGATCAGGAGCATGCGGGCATTATAAGACATGGCGCCAAACTTTTATACGCTTATGGTGAAGCAACTGTGCCAAAAATTACCGTGGTAACAAGAAAAGCATATGGTGGCGCCTATATTGTGATGAATTCAAAACATTTGCGTGGCGATGTTAACTACGCTTGGGCAAATGCCGAAATTGCCGTTATGGGTCCAGAGGGTGCGGTGGAAATTATTTTCCGCGAAGATGCGAAGGATCCAGAAAGTAAGTCAAAGCGAGTTGCTGAATATCGCGAGAAATTCGCATCTCCTTTTGTGGCTGCTTCTAGAGGCTTTATTGACGAAGTGATTAGACCGCAAAATACTAGAAAAAGAATTTGCGCTTCATTGCAAATTCTTAAAAATAAAAAAATCCAAAAACCTTGGAAAAAGCACGACAATCTTCCTTTATAAAAAATATAATTTAGCCGAGCTTCAATTTTGAAGTTCGGTCTTTTTTTATCTCATGCCACACGAAAAGTTTGATAAAAAAAGTGATGATCTGGGTGCGTCAGATATAAAGCCAATTTTTTCTCAAAATATTCCCAATTTTAGCTTTGAAGAGCTTGCTAAGCCTTTAATTTTTGCGATTAACTCAGCTCAGAGGCAGTTTTTAACTGGAGTAAAGGCCAAGACCGACAGAGGGGAGCTTTCTTTTGAAGAATTTAAAAAAAATCCAACTGTTTTTTTTGGCGGCTATAATTGGCGCTTGGCATATCAGCTTGGTGCCATGTGGCCAGCTTTGCAGGTTTCGCAAAAAATGAGAGAAGGCGAAATGCCGTCCTATGCAATAATTCCTGCCGCCGCCGCTATTGATGCGGTTTTGGGAGTGAATCCTGAATTAAAATCGATATTGGCGACTAGTCCAGAACTGGCGGCAAAAAATCAGGGTGCAAATCTTTTTAAAACTTCTGGCCTAATTGTTTTTCCATTTTTTGTGCGTAATTGCTTTTCTTGGCTTGCATACAGCTCAGATGAGAAAGATCTTTCAAAAAGAATGGTTTTAGGTGGCTTAATGAACACTTTGGGCGGGGTAGCTGATGGCTTCGCTAATGTGCTTATAAAAAATTCGTCTGAGATTAATTCCCTGTCCGATGCTTTAAAAGTTTATGTAAAATCAGGAAGGGAGGTAAATTTTTCTGCTTTAGCAAAAGCTGCGCCATTGCGTGGAATTGGAGGCGCGGCTGCGGCTGGTTTGCTTTCACCAAATTCGGCAAAATTTACAGAAGATGCCTTAAGAGATGTAGCTGAATTTTTTTCTGAGCCTTATTTTAGGTTAATAAAAAACCAAAATTTAGATGATTCAGAGGCAGTGCCGGCAAAGCAAGTCTCGTCAAAAGAGGTAAAATCTTTGATTGGTAATCAGAAAGTGTCTGGTCGGTAGTTAGTCTTCTTTGTAATATTTGTGGTTTTTGATGCATCTTGCAATCGTTATTCTTCGAGGGCGTAGCTGTGCCTATTTGTCTTGAGCTTAGTGATTGAATTTATTTTGCGGATATTGCTTCAAGCTTCTTGTGGCAAGATGGTGCTAGAGATTGACTTGGTAAGCTTTATGAATTCCGCAACTTCATCAAAATTACAAAAATAATGATTCCGTAACTTTGTGGCTTCTGCAGCTTTGTGTGAAAGTGTTGAAGTTGGAAAGTTTTGACGCGAACTTAGCGACTGAAATCAAGTTTTATGGCGATCAACTTATCCGCTAGTGACAATTTTTAGGCAATTTTCATATTCAAATAATTCTAAAAGATTGCGATTTCTTTCATTTTCTAGCTTCGGATCTTTTGCAATCTCAATTTGAGCTTGTTTGTTGGCTATTTTTAACAAATCCGAATCAAAAACCAAATTAGCGATTTTAAAATCAGGAAATCCACTTTGTTTGGTGCCAATTAATTCACCGCTTCCGCGCATTTTTAAATCTTCTTCGGCGATAAAAAATCCGTCATTTGATTCTCGCAAAATATTCAATCTTTCGCGCTGTTTTGAGCCAAATTTTTCGCCGTAAAGCAAAATGCAGAAAGATTTTTTCTCTGATCTTCCAACTCTTCCGCGCAGCTGATGAAGTTGCGAGAGTCCAAAATTTTCGGCATTCTCGATGATAATTACAGTTGCTGAGCCAACATCAATTCCAACTTCAATAACAGTGGTTGCGACTAGTATTTTGATTGCACTATCTCTTTGAGCAAAATCTTGCATAATTTTATCTTTTTGTGCTTCTTTCATTTTTCCATGCAGCAAGGCAACTTTTTCGGTGCCAAAATTTTTTGCTAATTCTTCATATTTTTCACTGACATTGGCTAATTCTTTTGCGCCAAAATTAGCTTCTAAATCATCGTATTCATTGCTTTTTTCAATCGCCGGACAAATCCAATAAATTTTTTCGTCACGCTCTATTGTTCGTTTGATCGCAGCAAAAATATCGGCAGTTTTTTTTGCTGACATAATAAGGGTTTCAATTTTTTGACGATTTTTTGGTTTTTCGTTCAAGATTGAAATGTCCATATCACCGTATAGAGCCATCATAAGGCTTCGTGGAATGGGCGTTGCGCTCATTAAAAGCGTATCAACAAAATCGCCTTTTTCGATTAATTTTAAGCGCTGGATTACTCCAAAACGATGCTGTTCGTCAATAATTGCCAAGCCAAGTTTGTGAAATTTCACATCATCTTCTAAAGCGGCATGAGTGCTGATTAGAATTTGAGTTTCTCCTGATATTAAATCGGAGCATATTTTGGATTTTTGTTTTTTTGTTGTTGCCGAGGTTAATAAAGCGACTTTTATCTCAAATTGGCTAAGAAAATTTTTGAAATAATTGAAATGCTGTTTTGCCAAAACGGTGGTTGGTGCTAAAACGCAAGCTTGTTGATTTTGGGCTATTGTTTGTAAGCAGCTGGCGATTGCTACGATTGTTTTTCCGCTGCCAACGTCACCTTGCAAAAGTCGCAACATTTTTTTGTCAGAGCAAATTTCGTTACAAATTTCTTCAATGGCTTTCAATTGCGTTTTTGTTGGTTGAAATGGCAAAGAAGAAAGAAAGTTTTTAACCTGATTCTCACTGTGTTTTTGGGATATTTTTTTGCGGCGAGAATTGGTTTTGACGAAATTTATAGCAATTTGCCAAGCCAAAAGTTCGTCGTAAGCAAGGCGGCGGCGCGCTGGATTGTGCGGCAAAAGATCGGTTTCGGATTCTGGATTGTGTAGTTTTTTTAGCGCTTCAGAAAAATTCGGCCAAGATTGTTTTTTTAGCAGCTCATTATTGATCCACTCATCATTATCTTTGGGAATTTTTGTAAGAGCTTCGCGGATTTTTTGAGTTAAAAATTTTTGCGTTATTGCTGCGCCAAGTGGATAAATTAAATTAATTTTAGGCATTTGATCAAAGGCGCTTGCGGGCAAAATTTCTTGCGGGTGCGTTATGTTATTTCCGTCGCTGCCTTTTTGCAAAATTCCTAAAATCGCTATTTCTTTTCCAATGGCCATTTTTTCAAGTTGGCTGGGAAAAATTTTAAAAAAAATTAGGTTAAGATAGCCGCTTTTGGTGTAACAAATAATTTTGTAAGGTTGCCTTGATTTTGTTGGCTTACAATGGCTTTCAACTTTTGCCGTGATGGCAATTAAAGAGTTATTTGGAATTTGAAATAAATTTGGCTGAAAAATAATTTTTTCAATGCGAAGTGGTTGATGTAAAAGCAGTTCAAAAATCCTGTTTTTACCAATTAATCTAGTGAGAAATTCAGTAAGAGTTGCCCCAATTCTTGGAAGTGAAGATAGCGGAAGAGTTAGAGGGTTTTTCATTTTTTACTAATCTTCGCCGCGTTGCTTTCTGCGCAAGTCGTCGCGTAATTTTATAGTTTCTCTTTTGTCGTAAAGTTTTTTGCCGCGACCAAGTCCAATCATTACTTTTGCAAAGCCATTTTTGTTGAAAAAAATTCTTGTGGGAACGGCCGAATATCCATTAACAAAGAGTTTTCCAATGATTTTGTTGATTTGTTTTTTATGAAGCAAAAGCTTTCGTTTTCTTGTTGGCTCGTGGTTGAATTTATTGGCGCCGCTATATTCGTTTATGTGGGCATTAACAAGAAATAGTTCGCCATTATTTTCAGTGATGTGCGCTTCATTTATAGTAATCTTTCCAGCCCGAATTGATTTTATTTCGCTGCCCATTAGCACAATTCCGGCCTCCAACTCTTCTTCGATCGCGTAATTAAAATGTGCTTTACGATTTTTTATTTCGGTTGATTTCATATTTATATTTAAGGGCTTTATTTAATTATTTTGGAATAAATTAGTGATTAAATTTAGGTTTTGGCCGCTTATTTCAAGATTTATAATTTGCTTTTGCAAAGGCCATTTTGCCGCAATCTGCAATGATTTCAAAAGGTAATTTCCGTCTTGCAATTAAAAAAGTCGAGACTAGTTTGCGCCGCTCCCTAGCTCACCCACCGAAACATACAAACAATTAAAATATAAAAATTATGCCTCTTTACGAGACCGTATTTATCGCAAGGCAAGATCTTGCCGCTGATGATGTTGACGCTTTAACAGCGAAATTTGTAAAAATTATTGCTGACGGCAAGGGAAAGGTTGTGTCCAAAGAATATTGGGGACTAAGAAACTTGGCTTACAAAGTTAAAAAGAACTCTCGCGGACATTATATTTTATTAAATATTGATTCTGAATATGCCGCAGTTGCTGAATTAAAGCGTATCATGTCATTTAATGAAGATGTGATAAAAAGCGCCATATTTAAAGTTGAAGCTCATCAAAAAGAATCTCCACTTTTCGCCTCCTCTTCGGCAAAAGATTTTAAAGCTGGAAAAGTTGCCGCAAATAAAGAGCCAAACAAGTTTGATTTGGTGCTTGATCAAGTTCAATTCGAGGTATAAAAATGTCAAAAAATCAGAACAAAAAATACTCATCTCAAAACCAGTCTAATCAAACCTCAGAAGAAGGTTACTTAAAAATTTCATTGGTTAACCAAAGCGTTAGCGTTAGAAAGAAAAAATCATGTCCTTTGCGTGATATAGAAACTTCTGAAATCACTTACTCTAATATAAAATTATTGAATAAGTTCATCTCTGAAAGAGGAAAAATTATTCCTAGTAGAGTTACTAGCGTTGAAATGAAAAAACAAAGAGCGCTCGCAAACGCAATCAAAAGAGCCCGCTTCTTGGCTTTAATATCCCCTATCAAAAAAGAAGTTCCAACTAATTAATATTTATTACATGAAAGTTATTCTAATTTCCGCAATTCATAACTTAGGCAATATTGGTGATGTGGTTGAGGTAAAAAATGGCTATGCCAAAAACTTTTTAATTCCAGAAAAAAAGGCTCTTTGTTACACTGCAAACAACCTAAAAGCTTTTGAGGCAAAAAAGCATGATTTTGAGTTGTTCAATCAAGAAAGCCTTGCTTCCGCAAAAAAAGCGAAAGATTTACTTTTTGGTAAAAATATCATCATTATCGAAAATGCTTCTGACGATGGAAGGCTTTATGGATCAGTTAATTCGACAAATATTTCAGCAAAACTAAATGAAGTTTTAGGTGAAAAATTAGTTTCTCGTTCTCAAGTTTTTTTGAAGAAGCCAATAAAAGAAATTGGCATTTATGAGGTTGTTTTGAATTTACATTCAGAATTAACTTTTTCTTCAAAAGTTGTAGTTACTAGAAGTGAATCAGAGGTTGAATCTCTTTTGAAAGCTGAAAAGAAATCACAAAAATCAGACTCGTCTTCAAAAGATAAATCTTCAGAACAATCTGAAACTAAGTCAGAGAAATAAGGTTCTGCAAATTTTAAGATTTACTTTTCAAAGCCGCCCTCATGCAAAATGGGGGCGGTTTTTTTGTTTTGATGCTTGGCTTGATTGTTAGGGCGCTTGCGTAAAGCTCTTATTTTTCATAAGATTTGGCGTGTTTGTTTATCGTGTATTTGGTGTCACTATTTGCGATATCGTAAAATGACTAATTTTCAGGAATTCATTAATTTAGAGCGGCGCTGATTATGTGGAATTAGTAAAGAGTCTGCGATAGATTATCTCTAGCAAAGATAGCTGATAAGCAGAGGCTGCAAAACATCGAATGTAAGACCTCAGGTGGCGTGATTAATTTGTTATCAAGGCTTATATTAATTATATCCAAAGGACGAAAATCTTAATCGGCCATTTTTTGACAAAGCGATTTCAAAATTTGTGCTTTGCGACAAAAACAATAAGTAAAAATCATTGAAAAAATATCCCAGCTAAGCCGCAAAATCGCGGTAATTGCTCCTTTAAGTCATAATATTGCCTTGAGAGCGGCAGCGGCAAAAATTGATCCTGAAATGGAGCTTTTGCGTGATGAGCTTGGAAGCGGTTGCGGCAAGGGTTGTAAAGCTTTTAAAGAATATAAAATAATTTAATTGAGCAAAATATTGAAACTTTGATGCGGGCAGGAAGTCCCAAAATAAAGGCAAAATATCTTATCGAGAAGTGCTTTGCTCATTGAAAAATCAGTGTTTTTATGGGTCGAAACATTTGGGATTACGCAATTTTGCAGCAAAATGAAAAAGTTATGAAGTTTTACCAAGACCAAGAAATAAAACCAAATAATCAAAAGGTTTTTGCAGCAAAAAGTTTCGCTTAGTTGTATTTGATGTTGCGCTTCCTTGATGATTGAGATGAAGATTTAAAAGCTTAGCGGGGCGCTAAATTAGTTGCAAAGCGAATGAGGCATGTTTTTTTCAACAATAAATAGTCAGCCACGAATTTAGTGATCACTCAAGATGTTCCAGCATTAGATCAAAAATAATTCGCCAAAATTCTTTAAGTTCATTGAATTATCTATTTGTTTTAAAAAAACTTGTTAAGTCTTTATTTTCAAAGGCTGGGCAGATTTATTTGTTATCGTTAAGTTAAAAAGTTTTTCTTCTAGAGGTAATTCTTAAGATGAATATTTGAAAAATTTGTCATTTTTTTTGTAAAAATTTTGTTCTTTTAGAAAAAATTTTTTGCGATAAAGGCATTGCTTTCAAGGCTTTGGATGTTTCTAAAAATGTTTTTAGAATATCTTTAACTTTTTTTTAAATAAGATGTTGACATATTAAATCTGGCCAGTTTAATGCGCGGCCTCCCAATTTTTGGCAGCAAAAAAACTGCTTCCGAAATCAAATGTGGAGAAAAGCAAAAATCTAATTTTTAGGTTTTTGGCTCTTTTAAAATCGTAAATATTTTGATAGCTAGAGAATACCGCAAATTGACTTGGTGTAAAAGCCGGCAATTTAGCGATTCAATTTAACTTCATAATTTAAAAAATTATTAAAGTTTATCTCAAAAACCTTAATTTCTTAATTTCGAGCGAGTGCAGATTGTTCTGCATATAGATTTGTAAAATAAGCAAAATAAGGGCATTCGACGGATGCCTTGGCATAGAAAGGCGATGAAGGACGTGACAGGCTGCGATAAGCCTCGGGTAGCTGCCAATAAGCTTTGATCCGAGGATTTCCGAATGGGGTAACCCGCTTTCTTTTAGAAAGCATCCTTAACTGAATAAATAGGTTAAGGAAGACATACCCAGCGAACTGAAATATCTAAGTAGCTGGAGGAAAGGACATCAATTGAGACTCCGTTAGTAGTGACGAGCGAATGCGGACCAGGCCAGTCTTGGAGCTTTGAAAATCAGAATAACCTGGAAAGGTTAACCATAGTGGGTGATAGTCCCGTAAGAGTAAAAGCAAAGTTCCAAGCTCGAGTAGGGCGGGACACGTGAAATCCTGTCTGAATATGGGTGGACCAGTTCATCCAAGCCTAAGTACTCTTCTATGACCGATAGTGAACTAGTACCGTGAGGGAAAGGTGAAAAGAACCCCGATAAGGGGAGTGAAATAGAAACTGAAATCGAATGCCTACAAGCAGTCAGAGCCTCTTTAGGGGGTGATGGCGTACCTTTTGTATAATGGGTCGGCGAGTTAATTTTGTTGTGCGAGCTTAAGTCGAAAGATGTAGGCGAAGCGAAAGCGAGTCCTAACAGGGCGATTTAGTACGGCGAATTAGACCCGAAACCAGATGAGCTAGTCATGACCAGGTTGAAGGTAGGGTAACACCTACTGGAGGACCGAACCCATTAACGTTGCAAAGTTACGGGATGAGTTGTGATTAGGGGTGAAAGGCTAAACAAATCTGGATATAGCTGGTTCTCCGCGAAATCTATTTAGGTAGGGCGTCGAGTGATTACCGTTGGGGGTAGAGCACTGTCAAGGCTAGGGGGTCCAAAAGACTTACCAAACCTTAACAAACTCCAAATACCAACGAGTTCAGCTCGGCAGGCAGGCATCGGGTGCTAAGGTCCGGTGCCGAGAGGGAAACAGCCCAGACCACCGTCTAAGGTCCCTAAATTATCACTAAGTGGGAAAGGAAGTGAAAGGGCCAAAACAACCAGGAGGTTGGCTTAGAAGCAGCCATCCTTTAAAGAAAGCGTAATAGCTCACTGGTCTAATTAAGCCTTTTTGCACCGAAAATGTAACGGGGCTAAAGTGATATACCGAAGACGTGGATTTCTAGGCATGGTGCCTAGAAGTGGTAGCGGAGCGTTGTGTAAGTCTGTGAAGGTGAACCGTTAGGTTTGCTGGAGATATCACAAGTGAGAATGCCGACATGAGTAACGATAAAACGAGTGAGAAACTCGTTCGCCGAAAATCCAAGGTTTCCTGCTTAAAGTTAATCTGAGCAGGGTTAGTCGAAACCTAAGGCGAGGCCGAAAGGCGTAGTCGATGGCAATTGGGTTAATATTCCCAAACCAAGTGGTGAGTGACGGAGCGTTCTTTTGTGTATCTTCTTATTGGATTGAAGGTGCATCGAAGTTGCTTCCAGGAAATAGCCCCACGATAAGTTCGTACCAAAACCGACACAGGTGGATAGGTTGAGAATACTAAGGCGCTTGAGAGAACTACACTGAAGGAACTAGGCAAAATGCATCCGTAAGTTCGCAAGAAGGATGGCCTGTTATAGCGCAAGCTGTAATGGGTGGCACATAAATGGGGGTAGCGACTGTTTACCAAAAACACAGGGCTCTGCTAAATCATTAAGATGATGTATAGGGTCTGACGCCTGCCCGGTGCTGGAAGGTCAATTGATGGTGTGCAAGCACCTGATAGAAGCCCCAGTAAACGGCGGCCGTAACTATGACGGTCCTAAGGTAGCGAAATTCCTTGTCGGGTAAGTTCCGACCCGCACGAATGGCGTAACGACTTCCCCTCTGTCTCCAGAGTACACTCAGTGAAATTGAATTTGCCGTTAAGATGCGGTATTCCTGCGGTTAGACGGAAAGACCCCGTGCACCTTTACTATAACTTTACCATGGCGTCAAAAATAAGATGTGTAGGATAGGTGGTAGACTTTGAAGCGCTCTCGCCAGGGAGCGTGGAGTCGTCCTTGAAATACCACTCTTCTTATTTTTGAATTCTAACTAG
>JACCDX010971331.1_pt1 | contig 37738 bp, 25 predicted proteins | sample 7449681 | NCBI WGS metagenome assembly JACCDX01 (sample SAMN15323450, study PRJNA562643) | freshwater metagenome | isolation source: river surface water | place: USA:Blue River Watershed | collected 2017-08-18
AACTCAAGCTTTTCCATTTCTTGCTCGTGTTCTTGTTGGTCTTTTCTTAACTCATATTCTTGTTTATTCTCTACGATTGCTAAATCAGAAGCACGCTCTGCAGCTTTAACAAAAGCATCAGGAACTGTAGGAGCAACTGGTTTGTTACTCTCTTTCATATCATTTGTATGACTAAGGGTAACACCATCTTCCTCATCCATCTTCTGTACAAGCATCTTGTCCTTATCTGTATCACTGAACCAATAGTCAATGATCTTTCCATAGGAACCGATGAAAGCACCTAACATTAAAAACAATAGTTCTTTCCATTCAGCAGGCATTGTAGCATTATAGTTAACTGCTACAAATATGCTACCAATAATAAGCATAAATGATCCTAACACTAAGGCAGTGATATACCACCTTCTTGCCATCATGTTTGCTAGAAGTTCACGGAAGCCTTCAGGTTTCTTTACTTCTTCGGTTGGTTTAGATTTAAATAAGTCCATACGTTGTTTATTACTTCTTGATTTAATTTAATTAGCTCAGCCTTCTTTATACCAGATCTTCTAGATCTCTGAGCAACTGGTTTCTTTTTCTTCTGTGCCATATTACCACTGTGGTTCTTTTTCTTTAAACTCATCACCTTCTTTCTTCTTAGCTGGAGCTGGTTTAGCTGCTACTTCTTTTTCCTTAATAACAACTGTTTTACCACCACCACCACTAGCTTGTTGAGCTTGCTGGTTAGAGTTAGTGATATTAATAACTGGTGCTGGTGCAGCAACTGGAGCTTCTTTTTCATCACCACCTGTTAACTTACTTGTAAACCAACCACCTACACCTAGTGTAACTGTGCTTACTAAACCAATTAAAATGTTTTTTATAGAGGTGCCACCTCCTGCTTGTTCTTCTGACATATATTAATGTTTAATAGTTATAGATCTTTTATATTCGTTTCCTTTGATGTCAATTAATTCAATTGTATAATCTCCAGAATTAACATCTGAGTAGTCTAATGTTTTGATAACCAATGTGTTATCAGCTGTGAAGCCCATGCTTCTTTTAACATTGCCACCTAAATCAATTAACCTTACAGAGTATTTAGCTCCTGGTGTAAGGTTCATTGTTACATCCACCTTGCTACTTACTAGAGCTGTAGATAGATTTGTGATAGCTGTAGCTGTAGATTCCTTACCTAGGTCAATCACCTGAGGAGCAGGAATGTCCACCTTTGTACAAGCAATCATTGTAACAATGATTAATAAATAGATTCCTAGTAATATTCTTAGTTCTTTCATTAGAAATTATTATAGCCTGTTAATTTAATAGTTGTTGTGTTTAGTTTTACACCCAACTGGTTACCCTTGTTATCAGAAGCATCTAAATTAGATGTAATCTTGATAGCTGAGTTAATATCCAATCCATTCTGTAATGTAGAGAACACCAACTTGAAAGGAGTTAGATCCTTTCCTGTATATGGAGTTTTTAATTCTCTATCTACAGCACCAAACTTAATACGTCCTTCATGATTGTTTACAAACACTATCCATGTAGGAACATCACATCTGATTGATTCAAACTTCACCTTGGTTGGATCATATACAAACTCAAATTGTAAGCCTGATAAATTAGCCCCATTAGTGTTTATATTCACTGGAATGGTGAACTGGTCACTGGTAAGTGTTAGGTTGTTTAAACTAACATCTACATCAGGTAGAGCTTCATTAGGTGTATTAACAAACGTAGAGAATGTAGTTACTGTCTGAGCCTGTGTTCTAATTGAACTGTGTGATCTATTGATATCTCCAGGTACTAAGTAACAGATGCTTAATGGTTTAGCTACATCACTGGTTCTAAAATTCACTGTATACTTATCTGTAACAGCTTTCCAAGATGTAGAAGATAAGCTATCGTATGTAGCACTTAGAAATGCAGGAAGGTTTGTTAGTGTCTGACCAGCAATAGGTCTAAAGATTGTATCAGCTCCTACAGCCTGTGCAAATAGTGCTGTTACATCTCCACCATCTAATGTTCTGTTGTTATTAACATCAGCTGCCAGATAACCAATACCAGAAGCAATGTTACTATTTGTAAATGTACCATCTAGGTTTTGCTTCATGAATTCTGAAACAGCAGCTGTATAGTCACTTACAGTGATTGCTTTATTAAGCATACCTGGAACACTATCTGATGCTACGTTTACATAAATCTTATAAGCTGTATTAGGAAGCAACTCACTACCAAGAGTGAATGAACCATTAGCAGCTGGTGTAACTGTAGCTCTCACCATGTTTGTAGCTGAGTCAACAAATACCACTCTAGGTTGCTGTCCTCCTGTTAGACCAGTGCTTAACTTTAGTTCCCCATTAACAAGGGCATTAGCCACTGGTGTTAGCCCTACCCAAGCTGAGTTAGGTTTAGGCATTCTTGTTTCATAATATGTTCCTCCATAATTACCACTGAATGCTTGAGCAAAGTTGTAATAGATAGAGTCATATGCAAAACCTGCAGCCACTTGTTCCACCTTAAATCTAATGTTACAGAATGTACCATCTACTAAGTCTGCACTTGATACAGCCCATATGCGGTTGATAGCTCTACCACTAGTTGCACTATATCCATAGCTTAGATTGTTAGTGTTTGTTTGTGAAGACTCAGTTGTATTCTGTGCAGTTCTGTTTAGGAAGTACCCAGGATAGTATGTGTTCTGAAAAGATGTCTGTGCTCCCTGAGGAACAGCATTACCAAATGTTAAGTCTATCATATTGATAGCTGACATCTGGTGTTGGAAATCCAAATAGAAAGAGCGTACAGGTTTACCTGCAGCTGCTTTATATACTAAGGACACCTGTACAGTGTCACCTTTTTTGATAGCCCCACCATTAATATTAGTACTAACAACATTAGGACTGAGCTTTAATTCAGGGTTTTGACCATAAGAAGATGTCACAAATATTTGAAAAATTGTGACAAAAAATAATAGTTTTTTCATTATAACAGTTTGTTTACCAATGAGTTAGATGCTTTCTTCAAAGCTGAACTTAAATTTTGTTGGTTAAACTTACCGCCTTCATCTATCAATAAAGTGGACATACTTGTTTCATCCGCAGACTCCTCAACAGTAGCTTTTTTAATAACTTTACCATCTTTAATAATTGATCCAGATAATCTAATAACTACTGATTCCTTTTCTTTATGGAATACAGATAGCTGTGAACTGTTCTTTAACACATCCAGATATACAATGTCTGCTGTGATTTGTAAACTAGCAGAAGGGTCAATCTCATACTCTTTGTCTTGTAACACTTCTTCTATTACATTCTTCACACCAAACTCTAGGTTTCTATTACCAGCTAATACACCTACCTTCACCTTATTGGTGATAGCACCGATGCTTATCTTAGCAGGTTCTTCATACCAAATATTACCTGGATGGTTTTTAAATCTACCATCAAACTTCCAATCTAATTGATTGACTATGTTTTGAATCTTCTCATGCTGGTTTGTGAACTCCAGATATAAGAAAAACAACTGTGCCCCTAAGCCACAGAAAATAAATATCATCACACCATAGAGAAAAACTAAGAATAGTTTTTGCCCTATGTATGTTCCGACGTGTGCTAATTTTGTCCCCATTATATTTTTATTTATGAGGACTCAGAAATTTTACTTCCCTTGTCCTCTGTACTTACTTACAGCTTTATCTTTGGGTCCAGTAGTTTTCTTAGCTTTGCCTCCCTTGCGTTTGCCAAAACTAATCTTTCTAACTTCACCACCTTTTGCTTTTGCCATGTTGGTTGTTTTTAAATGTTAAACTAATAATCCGTGATATTCTTTAAAATGTTTGATACGATCAGCTAAGCCAATTGTACCACCATTAACACGCTTTGTGATTTTAGTAACTACAGCATCTGAAGCACCTTCATCAGCAATCTTATTCAGACCATTCTTAGACCAGAACCAAGCTGCAGATAGTAACACATACTGTGTACCAACTAAGTTAGGATCTGAATCTGCAGGAAGACCAATTGATTTGAAGAATGCTGTGTAGTTATCTTTTCCTGTAAGTTGGATTGCTCCTCTTCCACGAAATTTAAAACCATCACCAGATGCTTCTGGACCATTACCCATACGTCCACCATATACAAGATTTGCAATCTTCTCAGGCTTTTTAGCATAAGCTAAAGCTTTAGGTTCGTCCAGGGTTCTATCAGGTCTCATGAAGTATTTCTTAAAGATTCCCATAAGACCTTTAGCAGAATAGTTAAGGTTCTCTTGGAACACTCTAAATCCACCACTCTCATGTCCTGTTTGAGCTAGGAAATGAGCAAGTCTTACTGGGGTGTTTATTTGGAATTTCTCCATCACCTCAGGTATCTTGTCTAATATACTATCAGGAACGTGTCCTTTTAACTTACTTAGATTCATTTTTCTTTTTCTTTTTAGCAGGCTTCTTTTTAGGAGCTGCAGGTTTAAGTTCAACTACTGGTGCAACCTCTACAGCTTTACCAACTAGTTCTTTCTTACCAAATAGTTTCTTAATTAATTCTAAGATCTTCTTCATGTTTTATTTTTTGAGTTTCCAAAATGTTTGAAAGCCATAACTTATTTGACCTTCAACGCTTGTACCAACTGTTACATTGTATATCTGATCGCTCTTAGTCTTAAGAAGCACACCAGCATTTAAGCTTGTAACACCTAATGTTTTATTACCACCTATACCACCACCTACATATAATTGATTCTTAGGAGGAGCATATTTAGTGATAGTTGTAGTTGTATGTATTGTAGGTATCTTATAATGATATTGATACCCACGGTTATCTAATTTGTTAGAATGCACTGTATCACTTACAACAATATATCCTACAGAATCAAGCTTGAGGCTGTCTTTGTAAACATTCTTAGCTAAGAAAAGACTCAATAGGTTTTCGTATTGAACCTTCAAAGCAGCGTAGTTTGTATCAGCTATATACTGAGGAGGAAGTGTATCATGTACTACAGGAAGTGTTTTGTAAACAGTCATTCTCTTTACGATAAGACTATCACGCACCTCATATGTAGTATCATGTACTACCACTGTGTCAGGTCCCTTAGCAGCTTTATCAGGTCCACAACCAGTTCTTTGTAACACTATGATTGCAATTAGTACAATCACAGTTAATGATAATAGGTTCTTCATTACTCTTTGTTTTTAGTTGAAAATTTGTCCCATGTAGTGAATCCCATTCCTACAAAAACTATCCCAGCCACTAGGTCTGCCATATGTGTATTAACATTGAAGTTAAATATGAATGCAGTTAGTAAACAGATTGCACTTAGTGTGACAATTGTTCTCTTGTGACTGGTAGATCCACGCTCATCTGTGAGCATGTCTTTAAGTATATCTTTGAAACTCATGTTATTTATTTTTGAATTTAACATAAGAGAACTCTCTGTTGTCAGCAACCCTAACTATAAGAGGTGGTTCCTCTATAGGTCTAAGTGGGGCACTTGCTTGTGTCTTGAAGACGTTCCTCTCTAGGTTGTCTATACGAGTTTTGTCTATATTAGACTGAGCCATCAGGGCTTTAACATCAGCCTTAATCTCATTAACATCATTCCAAATCATCATAGCTAGTATTGACACTAGACTAGGGAAAATCCAAACTTTGAATGCTTCAACTTGTTCTTTCATGTGTTACATAAATGACAATAGCATACCCTTCCCTTTTAGGGAGAATACGCTATGTAGTTTAAAAATGGGAGGTTTATTTCTTTATTCCGTACTTAATCCACTTGTACCAAATACGTTCATGGATAAAATATACAAACGGTTTGTATGCCAGTTCAGCAACACTGAATGCAGCACCTATCTTGATACTGCCTGTTGCTATCCACATAAGAAGGAATCCGATTCCTGTGCTTATGATTCTGTAACTTATAGTTTTTGCTATGTGTCTTTTGGTATTTACCATTAGAGCTTACCTTCAGCTTTCATTTGTTCTCTAATCTGTGTAGCAGATATATCGTGTATATCTTGGGGAGGTGTATGTTCTATAACATCGTAACCAATACCCCTACCAATATTGATAGATTCAATATCAGGTATAATAATAATTTTAACTCTTCTTTCTTCAATTAAGTCTATTAATTCGTTAGTGAGGTTCATCATCACCTCATTAGCAGACCAGGGATTCTTTTCATCAGGAGTGACATCTCTTATACAGAGAAGCACATTCTTACCTTCGTTTAATGCTTGGTCTATTAACCACCTATGACCTTTGTGCCATGGTTGCCATCTACCAATAAACATTGCATGTCCACTTCCATTACCGTTACCCTTTGCTAGAATTTTCATCGATGTAGTTTTTGATTTTAGTAATGCAGTCTTTAATCGATAGGTCTGATGTATTTAGTTGTAACACTTTCTCTTCTATGTAAGGGAATTCAAAGTCCTTTACGTGGAACTCTTCTCTTCCTCTTTCCTCTTTATAATGTAGATACACCCAGAGTACATCAGGAACTAGGCTATTTAAATAGTCTCTAGCTTCTTTGTAAGGATACACTACAGACATTATCACATCATTACCATTGTAATGTAGATATGTAGCAATGTCACTAGCTCTATTAAGGTTGTTTATTCTACCTTCTTTACTATAGTTTGTGTTCTTAAACATAGTTCTCAGCTGGTCTCCGTCTATATGATAATCAATAAACATATGATTTTCATAAATTTCTTCTGCTAATGTAGTTTTGCCTGAGTGAGGCTGTCCAAATAATACTACTATCATTATCGTATATTTGAATTGAATGTTTGGTTTACTATTATTGTGTTAGCTGGTCGTAACATAAGTGCGTTATATCTACCAGTTATGTTATTATTATAACTCATGTGCTGTATAATCTTTGCATAGAAGTTATCTATCTCCATACCAGAAGGAACAGCCATATTTAATATATCATCAAACAATGTGTTCCTAACAGCATAAGCATAAGCTCCAACAACTTGTCCTCTGTATCGAGTTTCTACCATTCCTCCAAAATAAAGCATGTCAGCCATACCTATTTGAAGGTTGTTCTCTTTTAATATACCACTTAGGTCTGTAAGTATCTTTACATCATCTTCTAGAATCATTACAAACTTGTAGTCTCTTTCTTTAGCAATCTTTAGTACACCTACATGAGATTCTCTACATCCAACAGATCCTTTAATATACTTATCATCCTGTTTGTTAAAGTTTCTCCATATATGTTTGTCAGGCACCTTTGTACATTCTATAGCTTCAAACCTTTCATAATTAGTTATACCAAACTCTTTGAATTGATTAATCATGTAATTATTTCTTTCTACATCTCTTTTTAGATTGATGTAAAATATCTTATCAAAGAATGAGTTTATCATTTTGTATATCTAAATGTTTTATAGAACCATTCGTAGTTAGTATAAATCCAATCTGTTACATCTTTGCCTAATAGTTGTTTAGCCCTAGAAGGAACAGGTTCAAGCTTGGTTCTGATAGTGTGGTCACCAAATGTACCATACACTTCATCATCTTCTTTTGTTACCTGTTGGATGTTATCAAAGTCGTGTTTATAGTGAGGGATACCAAGGTATTCATATATCCTAATCATCTCTGTATCAGGATAGAGACATAGGTCTTCAAACCTTACAAACAACATCTTGCTATCTATACCCATTCTAAATATCTCAGAGAGTCTTTCAAAAGCTAGTCCTACAGGAGGATTCTGTGCCCAGATGTCTATTCTCTTAGGAACTGTTGTACCTTGTCCTTTAGACCAATCTAATATATCAGATTGTTTCTCTGGATGCTTTCTAAAGTTGTTCTCCATAGAAGCAAAGATATCACGTGGGTCTCTCACCATGCATATAATCTTTGGTTCTCCCTGTACAAAGTTTAGGAAGTCATAATGAATACCCCAACCTCTGCTTTTATCTACTACATATTTCTTATCTGTAATAGCATTGTAGAAAGCGTCCATACCAGCTTTAGCAAAAGCTTGCCAACCTTTCTTCATTAGTTCAGCATCTTGTGCTTTGAACTCTGGGTTAGTTGTGTAGTTTGCTCTTGCTCCAAATATGAGTTCAAGAACACCGCTTGTAGGGGTTGCATATATATCAGGGTTTTGAGCCAAGATGTTTTGCAACAATGTACTTCCAGATCTAGGCAAGGAGCTTTGATAGAATATTTTATCCATATGTAGTTATGCTTTCAGAGAAGCGATTATTTTGTCAACGTTGAATATATCATGTTCCATATTGTAAGGAAACTCTAATAGGTTTCCTGCTATATCAAACTTCTGAAAATATGCATTACGTAGTTCAGGTTTCTTTGTGTGTGGGTTAGCTAAGATGTTATCATGTATATCATAGCCAAATACCACAGGACTGTTAGCTATCCATAGCACTGTAGAAGGTTTATCCAGTCCAGCTGCTGCATGTTGTGCAAAACTGTCCATAAACAATCTCTTCTCACTTAGTTCTATCAATACAGCCAAAGCTCTAAAGTTATCTGTTACAGGGATTGTTCCAGGGAAAGCTGTTTGATCTTCCCTTCTTATGTGAACAATGTTGTAATCCTTTCTGAATTCTTCTATAACATTCAACACTGTGTTAGCTGGAATGTCTCTAGCCCATGAGTATTTAAGTTCTTGTCCTGCTGCACCTCCATTGGTTTGCATTATAAATACAGGCTTATCAGAAGTAAACTTACTACTAAAGAACTGACGTTCTCTATCTGTAAGGTAGATTTGTGGCTTCACATTCTCAGGAGCAGGTAAACCAAACATCCTGGTCCATGTATGGCTAAGGTGTTCGTTCTGTTTAATGTAGTGTGTATCCACATAAGGATCGTGTGCAAACACAGCAAATTCCTTATTCTCTATATAATCCTGATAGAAGTAAGCAGCTTGACCAAAAGCAAATGATCTGTGAACATAAGGGTTGTTCAAGAACACCTCAGGGTAACCACTAACTACAATCAGTTGATCATCAGGGTACTGGTGATGTATAACCTCGCACATTGATGTAGCAAGAATACATTTACCAATACCCCCATTGATCTGGAAAATGATGTTCATAATGTTGGTTTATCTGCAAAGATATGTTATCTATATGAGAAAACCAAATTATTTTTTAGAAACCAAATTCATTCTCAACTACTAAAGTTGATACAATTGATGTACCTAATTTAGCAGCAATTGCATTAATAACAACTAAATCATCAGTGCCCCAAGAAGCTAATTCTTCGCCTTCTAAAACTACAGAAGAGCTAGTAACTCTTACAAATTGTTGAACTAATTCTTCAGAACCAGGCTTAGGTGATTCTACTAAATTACCAAATACCACCTCAAAGTTAACCTTTGATGCACCTAATGCATAAGGACGTGCTAATGCTGACATATATTCAGCAGTCACTTCACTTGATTCAAAAGGACTGGTTTGTACGATTTGTTTAGCTGCTGGGCTAATTTTTGCTAGTAACATATTACTTGTTTTTTATATTTAAATTAAGGTTTAGGATGTGTGTCTTTTACTTCTTTGATAGCATTGAACCAATCACCGTTGGCTGAAATACTACCATTACTATTAATCTCATGCCAAAGCATATCCAATTGTTCCTTCACATCTGGATAAGAGTTGTGCCTCATAGCTGTATAAGGAGGAACAAATGTTGATGGATCAGGAAGAGAGTTTGGATCAAACTCTTCTGCAACCCACGTAGGGTCAGGTTCTCCTTGCCACAAAAAGTGAATATTTCCTTGTAAATCTCTGTAACGTTTGTTATTCATATAATTGATTTTAATATACTCCTGAGTTAGATCCTGAGAAAGCAGATGCAATTATACTAGGAGATTGATCATTTAATCCTGATTGACCATAACCATCTCCTGTATTGTATCCATTTAACATAAAACCTGCATACCCCCAACAAGGGCTATATCCTACTAATACAATATAACCATCACTAGACATATATACGTTTGTTGGATTAAGACCGTTAACTCCTCCAAGTCTTTGCATACCAACATTATATGCTGTTCCATACCACCAGTGAAATGTCCAAGCACTTCTAATTTTAGTAGCTTGACAATAGTTATATCCAACAGCTTCAATCATCCACATGTTTACACTGTTAAGATTGGTTTTCATGTGAAGGTAATACCCACTCCAATCATAACTATTAAATTTCCAAAATCCTTTATACTGCATGTTTGTTCCATCATTTGCAGCAGTGTTTTGTAATATTCCTAAATTCTGTACTCTCATTTAATAAGCATTTCCTGGGTTATTGTTTGCTGTCATGGCTATTACACCAATCTCATACTGAGCTCCGTTTCCTGCTACAGAATAGACATCTAAAGAAAAACCAACACAATAAGTATTACTTGCATATAGTCTCAAACATATATATCCATCACCAGATATATATACACCATTTGCAACTAATCCACTGTATGCATTTTCCCATCCAGATATTAAATAACTATATGTATATATTACAAATGCCATTCTAATAGGAGCTGCAGTACCATAATTAAAACCAATAACTTCAATCATTGGCATAACGTAAGTTTGCTGTGGAATTGTAGTTTTTATATGGACATAGTTATAACTACCTGTATCCCATAAATTAGCTACAGCACGTTGTTGATACCCTGGTCCAATACTTAGTGGTGAATTAAATTTAACTGGCATTAGTAATAATTATAATCGCTATTTAATTGAACTGCTGCTAAAATCTGTACATCAAAAGGTCCTGTTGGATTTAAGCTATATGCATTAAAGCTCCATCCAGCATAATATGCTGTATTAGCAGTGGCTGCAATTACAACATACCCATCTCCTGAATTATATATTCTTTGTGCAGTTAGTCCTGAATATACATTACTAACTTCTACGCTATAAGGACCTCCACCATAAGATACATGGAACACCCAATTACATCTAATAGGAAGACTGTTTCCATAATTATATCCAACAGCTTCTATGTTGTGCATGCTCCAACCACCAAAAGGAATGTTAGTTTTATACTGCCAATATACACCACCTCCATAAAATCTATTTTGATAGATATTATATTGAGCATTTATACCAGTTTGTCCATCAGAACCTGTGTTTGGTAAAGTGAGATTCACTATACCAGATGCCACACTTTCTCTAGTAAACGTTCCTAAGTTAGACATATTATTTTCCTTTTATCAATTCTTCTAGAGCAGCAATGCGTGCTTCTAATGCTTGATTCTTTTCATTTAGTTCTTTGAAGGCATTTACATATGAAGCGTAAATTGCTTCCTTCTCAAACTGTAACACTGGTTCTCCTTCCCCAAAGATAGTTCTTTTTCCATCAGGACCAACCTTTTCTATCTCATTATAGCTAACTATATCTGGAATAGCTTCTTGTACTTCTTGAGCAATGAAGCCATATTTCTTACTATTGGTTGAATCATGATTCCAGCAATAGCTTACAGGACGTAGTTTAACAATGTCACATAGCCTATATCCTGTATCACAGATTGTGTTCTTGGTTCTTCTATCAGAGATACCACCACCAGTTTGACATAAGTTATTTACATAGGTGTAGTTAGTAGCATATCCAGCAATGCATGATCCTATAATGTGAGTATTACAACCATAAGAATTACAGTTATCTCTACCACCAATTATAGATGAAAGACTTGAAAAATTACTACAGTTACTAATACCACCACCAATAAAGGAATTATATCCTCCTGACATTGAATTTGAAGAACCACCGCCTAGAAATGATCTAAAGCTATTATTTGAGTTACAAGATCCACCAACAATTATTCCTCCGTACGAACTGTTAGAGTTACCACTACCTCCTACTATAATTCCAAAAGTTGAACAACCAAGATTGTTATTTGAACCACCTCCTACAAAAGAAGAATATCCACTTGCTGAGTTATTCCTACCTCCTGAAATTGTTGCATTACTATTATTAGTACAGTTGTTTTTACCTCCTCCAACAAATGAAAAATATCCAGAAGCTGTATTACCATCACCACCACCTACTGTTGACCAAGGTCCTGAGGCATAGTTTAAATAACCACCACCTATTGTAGAAACACATCCTGTAGCACAGTTTTGACATCCTCCTCCTATCGCTACATATTGATTATTAATAATATTAATTCTACCACCAGCAATAGTAGACATGTATCCCCCACCATTAATGGTATTATCATAACCACCACCTATTGTTGCATAAGCATCATAAATATTATTATATAATCCACCTCCTACTGTTGATCCATATTGTTCAGCTGTATTGTAATATCCACCACTAACGGTTGCAAATGTTACCGAAGCTAAGTTTCCTTGACCTCCTGCAATAGTAGACATACATCCTGAAGCTGTATTGCTTTGACCACCACCAACAGATGAAGCACAATTAGAAGCAATATTACTTAAACCACCGCCAACAAAAGCATGCCTAAAGTTAGCAGTATTATTATTACCACCACCAACTGTACTATGATATGCACTAGATGTGTTATTTACACCTCCTGCTATAACAGAAGCATCTCCTGATGATAGGTTATTTAATCCACCTCCAACAGTAGACCAATAGAAAGTGGCTCTATTATTACAACCACCTCCAACTGTTCCTACATATGCTGATGCTGTATTGCCCCAACCACCACCTACAGTGCTTCTAACTCCTGAAGCTGCGTTACCAACACCTCCTCCTACAAATGAATGTGTGCCTGATGCACTATTACCTTGACCCCCTGCTACTATTGACCAAGCTCCTGATGCACCATTACCCTGTCCACCCGCAATAGCTGAACAAGCTCCACTTGCTGCATTAGATTGACCACCACCTACAAATGCAACATTACTACCTGCACCATTCTGACATCCACCGCCTATTACAGACATGTATCCTGAAGCATTGTTAATAAATCCACCACCCACTCTTGCGTAGTTACCAGAGGCACTATTAGCATGACCACCACCTACTGATGCTCTATTAACAGTTGCTGTATTGCAACTACCACCACCAATTGCTGACCAAGCTCCTGAAGCACCGTTAGCTTGACCGCCTGATACAATTGAATAAGTTCCTGATGCTGTATTGATAAATCCACCTGCTGTTGTTGAAAAGGTTCCACTAGCAACATTAAATTCACCACCACCTACAAAGGAAGAAGCTCCGCACGCTCTGTTGCACATACCAGCACCTACTGTTGATCTTGTACCAGATGCTATGTTTGCACATCCTCCTAAGAGAGCTGAGCCATATCCACCTGATACTGTGTTTAAACAACCACCTCCAACAAATGCCAAACATCCTGATGCAGTATTACTTATACCTCCATTTATTGTTGAAGCATATCCTGAAGCCGAGTTACCATATCCACCACTAACTGTTGCAAAATAACTTCCACAAGCTCTATTTCCTTGTCCACCACCTACAAAGTTTCTAATTCCTGTTGCTTGGTTTGATTGACCACCTGCTACAGTTGCATATGTACTTGAAGCTGTATTTGAAAAACCACCTCCAATAAAAGAACGTACACCTGGAGCAAAATTTCCTTGACCTCCAGTAATTGTAGCAAATGTTCCACATGCTGTATTAGCACATCCTCCACCAATAACAGCCCAAGCTCCTGATGCAATGTTTCCTCCTACACCAATAGCACCACCACCGCCAATGAATGAACAAGCTCCTGACGCACAGTTACAATAACCACCTGCTATAGCTGCATAAGCACCCATAGCTTTGTTACCATCACCTCCTCCAACAAAACCTACATACCCCGTGCAGTTATAGTAACCACCACTAATTGCTCCATAATTTGAACAAGTTGTGTTTCCAATACCTCCTGCTACTGTAGCATAATTAAAATTTGCTCCATTTGATAAACCACCTCCAATACTACTCCATGGACCTCCTGCACTATTTCCATTTCCGCCTCCAATTGTAGAACAAGCTCCTGAAGCCGTATTGCTATGCCCACCTCCTACAAAAGATCTGGTACCTGTAGCACCATTACCTTGTCCTCCACCAACTGTAGATGCATAGCTACTTGCAGTGTTACTTACTCCACCTGATACAGTACCAAAATAACTTGCACTTACTGTGTTACTTTGACCACCTCCTATAAACCCTCTATTACCACTAATTGAATTTGAATTACCGCCTCCTATTGTAGACCATTGAGTTGTTACAGTATTTGACTGACCACCACCTACAAAAGAACAGTTGCCTTGAGCTAAATTAGCCCTACCACCAAGTATAGATGACATAATGCCTGAAGCAATATTATCGTTACCACCAACTGCAACAGAATAAGCTCCTGATGCTGTTTGGTTATCACCACCACCTACAAATGAATAGTTTCCTGTAGCATCGTTTATTCTACCTCCCCCTGTAAATGAGTTAGTTCCTGATGACACATTACCACATCCACCGCCAACAAAAGCAAATGCAGCAGAAGCTGTATTTGATTGACCTCCTCCTACTGTTGAATAATTATTTGTTGCACAGTTTGACCTACCGCCACTCACTACAGAATCACTACCTGAAGCTATATTTGATAATCCTCCTCCTACTGTAGCATAAGTATTTGAAGCCGTATTACTTCTACCACCACCTACAGCAGAAGATCCTCCTGAAGCAGAGTTTCCAAAACCTCCTAAAACAGCAGCACAACCCCCTGAAACACTATTTGATACCCCTGCTCCTATAAAGGCAGCCCAAGTTGACACAGTGTTTGACACACCACCTGCTATAGTTCCATAATAACTACCTGATACAGTGTTTGAATTACCTCCTCCTATAAATGCAAGACCTGAACCTGCTATACAGTTAGCACTACCACCAACAATAGAAGAACGTCCTGTAGTAGCTACAATGTTATTACCATATCCACCACTAATACTACTACAAGCTACTCCTACACCATTACCTCTACCTCCTAAAATACTTGAAGCTGTGCCTGAAACTATGTTTCCACAACCTCCTAATGCAGCACTATATGTACCAGATGCTGTGTTACTTACACCACATCTAATTGTAGAACCAGTTCCAGATCCTGGAACCATAATAACACTTGATGTTGGAGCAGGACTATATCCTAGAGCTGCACATACGTTAGCTCCTGTTAAGTTTAAACATATATTACCACTTGTTGTTACAGGGGAAGCACAAACGTTAATGTTTGTAGCTACAATTCCTACAGAGGTAACTGTACCTACACATGTTGTGTAACCATTTGGATTGGTTGCATTGTAAGGAGTGTATCCTAATGCTGAGCAAACATTTGCTCCAGATAAGGAAATAGCTAATGTGCCAGATGTTGTAATAGGGCTACCTGTTACATTAATATTAGTTCCTGTAGCAGCTACACAAGTGACAGTACCTGTGCATGATGTATGACTATTAAAGTTATTAAAGTCTGCAGCAGTTAATAAACCTGTACAAGTTGCTGAAGCAGTGGCAATATTTAATGTAATGTTTCCTGATGTTGTAACAGGAGAACTTCCTATTGTTACACCAGTAGTTGAAGATGTAAGACCTACACTAGTTACAGTACCTGTACAACCAGTGTGGCTATTGAATGTGTTCCAATCAGCAGCTGTAAGTAAACCTGTACATGATGTAGAAGCAGTTGATATATCTATTCCTAATGTACCACTTGATGTGATAGGGCTACCAGATAGAAGTACACCTGTAGTTGATGTACATGTTGCAACACTAGTTACAGTGCCCACACATGTTGTATAACCTGCAGGGTTTGTAGCGTTATATGGTGTATATCCTAGAGCACTACACACATTAGCACCACTAAGTGATAATCCAATAGTACCAGCCGATGTAATAGGACTTCCAGTTACACCAATGTTTGTACCGCTTACAGCAACACATGTCACTGTTCCAGAGAAACAATCAGAAGATGTAATAGTGAAATTAGGATAGGTTCCTGTGATAGAAGTTGTACCACCTCCAGTTAGAGAAACTATTTGATCAGGACAAGAGTTTGTTATTTCTCCTGAGGTAGAGTTGTATGAAATACCAGCACCTGCACAGATTGCAGCTCTAGCTCTAGCATCAGTAAAGTAGAGATTAGTACCTTCTGTAACAACAGATGTATCTAATGTTTGGAATGTTTTATCACCTCTATAGTATTGACTAGTTGTACCAGCAACAATCAATGGCTGTTTGTCATTGAATGTATTCCAATCTGTAGCACTCAGATAGCCATCTGTTGTAGTGTTAGATTGTGTAATACCAAATACACCAGTTGTAGAGTTGTAAGTTAAAGGAGCTGTATGACCTACAGCAGCTCTCACCCTTGCATCTGTATAATATAAGTTGCCACACTCAGTAACTTGACAAGATAGGTAGTCACCAGTGGTAGCTACAATAGCACCAAATCTACCAAATACGCTAGTTACGTTTTCAGTGTTATCTATCTTAACCCATCCTGTAGCAGACTTAACTGCTAAGTCACCAACCTGCCAGTCAGTGATACCACCAAGGTTAGTTGTACCAGCTACATCAACTCTCCAAGCCCAACCTGTTGTTGTTGTTCCAGATATGTTAGGAGTGTTTGTGCTAGCATCCCAGTTACCTTGTAATATAATACCACCAGCTGTTGCACTATCAACGTAAGTCTTAACAGCTAGTTGTGTAGGATAGAGGGTGTTAGATGTTCCTAGAGATGTAGATGTAGATTTATTTGCTACATTCTCAGGAGTATATCCTAGTGTAGAACAAATGTCTCCACTAGTTGTAGGATTTGCACTTGTAATTAAACCTTTACCATTTACAGCAATGTTTAATAAAGTCTCAGATGTGTATACATCATTGTTAACTGTGGCTAATGTAAGTGTGGTACAAGTTCCTGTAGAACCTACACCTGTTACATCACCAATAAATTCTAATGATCCAGAGATAGTATCTGTGGTAACACAGGTTACTAACCCTTTATTATTCACTGTTATTACAGGAACTTGTGTAGAGCTACCAAATGTACCTGTTGAGGCATTCACTGTAGCAAGAGTTAAGCAAGCAGATCCAGGACCTGAAGCTGTTGCATCACCAGTGAGGTCTGTAATATAGTTACCTGCTACTTGTTTGCTGTTAAATGTATTCCAATCAGCTGAACTTAAATAACCATCGCTACCAGCACCTGCTTGTGTAATACCAACAGAACCACTGCCAGTGATTGTACCACCTGTTAAAGGAGCAGAAGCTGTAATGCTTGTAACAGTTCCTACAGACCAACATCTGTCAGCTGTAAGATCATAACCTACTCCATTAATACTTAATTGTCTAGTATCTGGAACAGGTGTATAACCTAAAGCATTTTGCTTATTGTTAAACGTATTCCAATCTGTGCTAGACAAGTAACCATCTGTTGTAGAGTTAGATTGACTAATAGATAATGTAGGAGTGAGCCCTCCTGTTGTAGCAAGAGGAGCAGTTGTTGATATACTAGAAATATATGCTAAAGAAGGAAGATCTGCAGCTACTAATGCTCTATACGAAGGAGCTCCTGCTCCACCATTAGGACCAGCAAGCACTGTATTAGCTGCTGCACTAGATAGTGCAAAGCTTAAAGCAGGAGTTGTTGAAGAGTTTGCTACAGATGTAGTGAATAGTGGAGATAGGTTCCCAGCACTGAAGTTTGTAACTGTACCACCTAAAGATGGGTAGTCATTTGTAACTGTGAAGTTTGGATATGATCCAGTGACACTGATACCAAAACCACTATTTAATACAACAGTTTGGTCAGGTGCAGTGTTAACTATAGATATACTTGGAGTGGTATTAGGATTGATTATAGAAGCGTTAAGACCTGTACCAGCAGTAATAGACACACCAGTAACTGTACCTACATTCCAGCTTCTATTAGCTGTTAAATCATGAGCTACACCATTGATTGTCAATTCAATAGCATCATTTACAGGCACATATCCTAGTGCTGTAGTGATATCACCATCACTCACTGGAGTGGCAGATGTGATAAGACCTTTACCGTTTACAGCAAACTTAAGGAAGTTATTACTTCCATAAACGTCTGTATTAACTGTATCTAATGTTAAGGTAACTGGAGATCCAGTGAAACCTAAACCTTCTACATCCCCTATAAAACTTAAAGATTGAGCTGGGTAGTTGATTGGTATAGGGGTAACATTTGTAATCCTACCTTTACCATCCACTGTAATTGCAGGAACGTTTCCTGAATTACCATATGTACCAGGAGCACCAAACACTGTGGCTAATGTAGCAGTTACAGAACCTGGTCCATTAGCTAATACATCTCCTGTTAAATCTGTAATATAATTACCTGATGGCTGATAGCTAGTTGGATCTAAGCTACCATCACCCTTTACAAAATCTGTTGATGTTCCACCTGTAGTGATGAGAGCAGATGCTTCCAATGTACCAGCAAATGCAAGGTTATAAAGACCACCAATTGTGGTGTTCTTAACCAATGCTCCACCTAGCATAACTGGTTGACCAGGAGCTAGTTGTTCAAGACCGTTCGTAAATATATAACCTATATTAGAGTCTTGGAATTTTTGGTCTATTTTCTGTAAAGCAGTTTCAAGGTTATCGTTTGTAACAATGCCTGTATACACCAAAGTGTTACCTTCGTAGAATACGCAGGTAGCATTTAGTATAACTGGACATGGTTCAGCTGAACAAGTAACATTCATATCTATAGGTTAGGAGTGTATTGTAAATATAACAAAGCGAATGTGCAGGGAACACATTCGCAAAGTTAATGAATATAGTTTATTTTCAATGAGTTACGATAAAGAATGCCACATAATATAGCAATAATTTACCCTATTTTATCTTAGGAAACCAGATTGGGACTGTGCTTTAATACCTAAGTCTTTAGCTAAGTCTGGGAAGAACATCGGAAGCATACCTTGAGCCTGACTAGTTACAGGGAAAGAACGTAATAAATACTTAATAACGTAGTTCTTTTCTTGGAGTTTTTCATCTCCTACAGCTATAGCGTAGTTCTCAGTCATGAAGTTCTTAACCAATGTTTTATAGTTGGTGATGTGTCCTATAGATGGGAATATACCTGTAGACACTAGACTTGTAATACTAGTTGGGTCATAGAAGTATAAAATCTCATCCTTAAGTTTATCAGAAGCTTTCAATAAGAACTTGTATTGGTTCTTAACTCTTTCATCTTCATCATCATCAGGAGCATTTGCTTTTAGTCCAAGGAATAATCCGTATAGTGTAAGCATGAATATAACGTCAATCATCTGAGACTTGATGTTCTTTCTAACTAGGTCCATGAATTCAGCCTCAGTCATTTTAAGTTCCTTGCCTGTTTCTTTCTCATAGTCAGCTTTCTTCTTCTCAAACAATGTTCTCATGAACTCAACACCTTTATCATTAGCTTGCAGTGAGTTAGTTAAGTTAGTCAAGCTTCCTAGTACGTCTTCAGACATCACTCTAAATACCATTCTCATTCTACCCCACTCATACGCATCTGATGCAGAGTTGTATTTAAGGTTACCAGCTCTTACATCCACAAGTCTAGGAATCCAGTTCTTAAACATCATGAATGACTTACCGTAAATACTCATGTTAATTAAACGAATATCATCTTCTGATAAAGATCCTAATGCATCTTTAGTTAAAGACTGCACCTTTCTTCTCACATCTAACACTGAGTCAGACTTTCTATCCACTCCAGGTATAACAAACTCATTGTTTACTACAGATCCTAGTTTTAATACACCCTTTTCTTCAACAAGTTTCTTAACGTCTTCTTCAAACTTTTGTTCTAAGGCTTTTCTTTGTTCTGTTGTTCCTTGGTATCTGTTAGCATATTCAGGGGTAGCTCTTAGGAATTCTCTAGCGTTTACAATCTTACCATCCTCAACAATAGAGTTCTTAAGGAAGCTAAAGAAGTTAACTGTCTGTACGTGTAAGTCAGAGTTCCTCATTAATACCATTAGGAATTCTTGAATGTTCTCTTGACTCAACTTGCTGAGAGACAGCTTCTTAGCTATTTCTTTATTGTAATTATCTGTTAACGGTAGGAAGTATTCAAGAGCACCTATCATTGTCTTCTTATCTTCACCATTCATCTTACCAGCAGCTAACCAAAGTTCTGTACCAACAAACTCATCAGGAGTAAAATACTTACCTGAGTTGATGATTGATTGAGCTGTACCACCAAATAAGTTTGATGTAGCAGATAACACGTTGAGTCCCAATGCTTTAAGTTGGAATGTGTTATTCAATTGGTCAATCACCTTATTGATACTAATCTGTCTTCCTTCTAAATTTTCTGGGAATATCTTATATCCAATCTTGTTATTAATCTTCTCTCCAAACTTACCAAACTTACCTAGTAGCTGATCAAAGCTATCACTTTGTAAATACTTCTGACCATAGATGATGGCTTTCACCATATCTTCTACAAGCTTGGTGTTCTCATTGTTATCTGGAGTGTATTGTAACACACCATCTTTGTATTCAGTTTTACCAAATACAGATGTAGCAATTGCTTTCTTATTCCTTTCTATGCGTACAAGTCCTCTAGCTTGAGCCTCGATATTACTTAAATACTTATACTTAATAGCCATCTCATTGTATAGAGCCATTGTTCTAAATAAGTCCGTGCTCACCTCACCTTCAATCTCTCTAGTGAAATATGTAGGGATTGTATCAATAGGTTTACCTGTAAGTGGATTCACTTTACCAAATCCAATATCACCTTCATCAATAGATATTGATCTTAGGAACTGCTCTCCCAAAGATATGTTTCCACCAAATATAAGCTTTTCCATCAACCCTTTTCTTACATAAGGAAGGAATGTTCTAGCTTCAGCTTTATTAATGTAACCAATCTCTTTGTATTCATTGTTCTTCTCTATAATATAATTATAGAAGTCAAGAGCAGCTTTATTATCAGGTTTGTGTAGTTCTTTCCATTCTTTAGATTCCCACTTAGATCTATCAGGGAACTTCTTAACTAAATCATATTGCAACCAACCAATTGATTCTGAAGTACTTGCATCATACTTTCTCTTAGCATCATTCTTCTCTCTTACAATTGCAGAGTTGATTTCTTCATCTGTACCCACTCTAGCTTTATCATCAATTCTCTTATATTCTTCTTCTAACTTTTCATCTAAGAACTTCTTAAACTCTTGAGCATCAACGTTTTCTCTAATCCAAGCATAGTCTTTATCATTGATTTTAGTTCTTAGTTCTTTATAGAACTCAGGATTAAACTCATCTATAAGCTCATTGCTATCCTTCTTCTTGATTAAGTCAAAGTAGTTTTTGATTGTTAATCCTTTAGAAGCAGCTAGTTTATCGTATGCTTCTTTGTAATCTTGTAGTCTTTTGGTTTCTGTAAGAGTGTCCATAGAAGCTAAACCAAATGCTTTGTTTGCTTTCTTAAACAACACCTCCACTCCTTTCAACTGTATTGTAGTAGTAGAAGAGAAGAATCTAGTGATACCTTTGATAATTTTCTCAGGAGATAATAAGTTAGTTACCCCTACACTACCTGCAATAATTTCATCATAAAATTCTTCTGCTACAGTGGTTAAGTCACTTTCTAAATCTCTAGCATCATCTGCTGTATCTCTAAGTTCTTCTTTAAGTTTCTTATCTTCTTCTGATAAATCTCCAAGGAATAAGAACCTAAGTTCAGAGTCTAACTTTGTATATGTAGCAAGAGCATCTTGTGCTGTTTCAATCTCTTCTTGAAAAGCGTTCATGTCTGCATCACTAAAAGATTTAGGATCTTTACCAGCCCAATTAGTTTTGTAATTATCAATTATAGTTTTAATTTGCTTGTTCAGCACCTTAGCCTGATACAATAAAGGTTTAACATTCCCTTTCATTTGTAACTGTCTAATTGCTGTAAAGAGAGCATTCAACTGCTCAGCTTTAGATAGCTTCTCAGAAGGTAGAGCTTTCTTTTCAGAAATCTGTTTGTATACAGAATTAAGTTTTTCAATAAGATCGTCAATCTTTTTATTACCTGTCTTCTCTCCTTCAAGACCTACAGGGATTAGATAGTCATCTTGAATAGCTTTAACACTAACATCACCTATCTTAATTGACTGAAGCTTAGGAAGGTCTCCAGTTTTAGCATTACCCTGAGAGTAGAATGCTTTAATAGGAATCATTCTTGTTTGCTTAAAGTCTTGAGGATTAACATTATATGTGTTCTGAAGAATAGCTTTGTATTGTTCCATCTGTACTCTCCAAGCATTCACCTTATACCAAGGAATGTCTTCATACTTATCTACATTAAGATCCATAAACTTCCAGTCAAGGATGTTTGTCTTACCATCAGGTTCAATAGCTAAGAAGTCAATGGTACCAGCTAAGTTACGCTTAGGGTCATATACAATTGCCTCAGACATAAATCTTGTACCACCATTTTCTTTAGGGAATGAATTCAAACGTTCCTTTAGATTTGCCTTTAATGTTTCGTACATAGTCCTATCATTAGGATCTAGTTGAGAAACATATCCATCATCATTAAGAGGTTCTGGTCTTAAGAAACCATCAGCATCTACAAACAATTCAAACGCATGTTCAATATCAGCATGTCCTGCTGTACCCTTCTCAGCCTTTAAATCATCTACAGCTTTAGCAAACTCACTTTTAGTTAAGTCATTAGCTTTGAATCTTCTATCGTACCAGTCACTAACTAAGTCAGTAACTCTTCTAAGAACTTTCACTCCATCTACATAGTATCCATCATCTTTCTTAACAACCTTAGCTTTAAGATCCATGATAGAATCATATATCTGTTGTTGTTTATCCTTTTGTAAGTAAACATCATTTTCAGAATCTCTAAGCTCATCAACTGTTCCAACAAACTCTCCAGATAACACTTGCATTGCAGCTTGGTCAAATCCAGACTTTTGGAATAAAGATTTAAGAGCGTTTACAATTGTTTGCCACCAGCTCTCAGCCTTGGCTATTAACTCAGGCTTTTCTGTTAAACCTTCGTTCTTATTAATAACTGTCTCTGTAAGCACCTTAGCAATAGCTTCTTTCTTAAGCTTCAATACATCAGGCTTACCATCAGCAGTTTGGTAGTTTGGATCAGATCCATATTCACGAAACACATCATTTAATATGTTATAACTGTTGATTTCTTTCAATAGTTTGTTGAATAATTTAGGATCTAATTGCTGGATTATCTCAACAGCAAAGTGCATAGCTTCTTCTGTAAGAGCTACTTCTTCCTTACCCTCAACAACCTGTACTAACTTTTGTGTAATCAAAGCAGCACCATTAGCATCCACCTTAACACCATTCACAACAACCTTGTCCATTTGCTTAACATCAACTCCTATACGAGTTAAGAAGTCCTTAACCATAGCAATGGTTTTAGGAGAAGCTTTAGAACTCACTGTGTCTGTAGGCTTTTGAAACAATGTTCCCTGTACAGCAATCTTTTCCCATTCTTGTTGAGCAAGTGGGTTTACATCAACCTCCACCTTAGAGTTGGTACCTGCCACTGTAAGTTTAGATCTAACCAAAGACTTTCCTTCAGGAGCATTAAACTCCTTGTTTATCTTATTGATAAGCTCTAACTGTTTTTTGTTCTGACCAGTTCCTGCAGGAGAGAATAAATATGTTGCTGTATTACCTTCACCATACTTTCTAAAAAGATTAGACTTGGTGATGCTTTTCCATATTGAGTGATACAGATCTGTTAATCGATCAGCCAATATAGGATGGTCAGCTCTATAATTGTTCTCTATATACTTTACTTTACAACTCATTGTTTATCAGTTATTTATTGTCCACAAGGATTAGGGTTATCAGCTCCTTCTAAATCGCCTTCAAATTCAGCAGGAGGTTTAGGCATATTGTTTAACGCTGCAGCATTGATTCTATCTTCATACTGACCAATTGTTTCGCCAGAAACTTTTGATATAGTCTCATGTGCTTTCTCATGTAACAAAGCAAATGTTAAGAACTCATTAAATGATTTGAACTGTTCTGCAGGAAGTACTGTAGCTTTACTACCATCTGCCTGTGTAACAGGACTGGTCCAAGCTTTATCATCAAACTTCTTCTGCATTAGGTCTTTAACCATTTGGATCTTCTCTCCTTTGTTTAAGTTTCTCATTGCTACAGGAACCTCTTTGTTTGTAGAAATTTCATCAACAAACTCTATGGCTGTATTCAAGAAAGACTTATCGGCTTCTAATTGCTCTACAGTTACATACGCACTTACAGTTGGTGTAACCACTGGTGTTACAACTTCCACAGGTTGTAAAGGTACAACTTTAGGTTGAGTTTGCCCACCATAATGTGCAATTATTTCTTCGTCCGTAATCTCATTAGCAATCTTTACAGTACCATTGTCTAGTACAGAAGGAATATTGTTCTCATAGTATTCAGAAGCTAATTGACCATCACCATATAGATTAACTAATTTATATACGTGGCTACCAACTCCTTTATCATCATATATAATCAATGGACTACCGTCAGCATATTTAACCTTCTGATAACCAAATATATCTTTTAAAGATAGATCACCTTTAGATTTCTTAATTGCAAACATTGAGTTGGTTACAGTTTCACCATTAGTCATGTTAACTCTCGCTCCTGTAAAACGATCTTCAACCACTCTAGGAACCTTAACAAAATCATATTTCAAGCTAGCTGCATTATAACGCTCACTCAATAACAATATCTTTCTGTCTGTAGACTTGATTCCTAAGTTCTTAATGTTAGGGAAAGCTGGAGAGAAGTATTGGTAAATGTCATTATCATATATATCCACAGCAATAGGAGACTCCTGAGCTAAGAAGAACTTAGGGCTCACCTTACCAAATATCTTGTCATCCTTCCAGTTATTCCTTTGGAATGCACCTTGTGCAAATGATAGTAATGAATCATTAGATACAAGAGGAGCTATTATTGGAGCAATAATTTTGCTATAGTCTTCAAGAGGAATAATGTTCTTTATAGATATACCTGTTTGGTATGTACCCTGGAGAATGGATAATTTAACTATGTTGTTGTACAGCTCTGTAGTAGATGGATTATCTCTGAGCTCTCTCATATATCCTGTATACAAGTTCTCATCGTAAGCATCTTTGTTATTAGCTAACAGTTTAATACTCTTAGCACCATCCACTCTATCAGAACTAACCACTTGTAGGTCGTTTAAGATTGTAAGTCCTGGGTTCTTACGCTTAGCCTCAGCTAGTTGAGAAGCTACAGATGTACCTGCATCAACTAACAATGCTTTAATCTCACTGTTTAAACCACTCTTGGTTTGGATGATGTAGTCTAGGAAAGACGCTTTTAGTTTGTTAGCAATTCTATCATAGTCATCAGCACTTAAGTATTGATCTTTTGCAAAAGACTTTAATATTGAATTAGTTATAACTCTAAACTCATCTTTCTCAAGCTTGAATATCTCACCCATAGCTTCCATAGAAGAAGCAATAAACTCAGCCTGCTTACCTATAAATGAAGCATCTAACACCTCATTTACAGAACTGATAATGTTAATATCTTCAGCAACTTCTGTTCTTGTTTCCTTCTTAAACAATGCATCACCACTTCTAAACTTGGTAGTGTCATAGTTAATCGCTTGACCAAAGTTAAATAGATACTCAGCCATCTTAGCATATTTCAAGAACTCGTTTAGTATAACATGTTGCTCAGCATTCTTAGGTTCACTAAGTTCTCCTTTAGAATAGTATTCTGAAATGTTATCTTCAAAAGTATCAAGGCTAACACCTGCAGAGTTAATCAATGTTCCAGTTGTAACAAACTTAGACTTAACCGCATCTATGTTCTTTTGGTTAAATAAACCTCTAGCTCCTGTGTTATCTAAGTATGTTAAATACTCCTTAATAATTGGCTGGTTCATAAACATTGCTGTTGTTTCAATTGGAACACCAATTCTTTCTAAGTACATAAATGTACCTACAGCTAAGTCAGAACCTATAATCTTAAGGATGTATGGATCTTTAGCCACATCCACAAACGCTGTTGCATATCCAGATAGTTTATCAGAAATATACTTACCAGCCTTATCTAGAATTGAAGATAAGGATATGCGTTCTACACCATCAACATTCACTGTATTATGTGGAAGAGCTACCTTACCATCACCTAATATCTTTTTATCAACCTCATTAACAAGCTCAAACTTACTAGGATCAACGTATGCAGAAATCTTTTGTGTAAGAGAATGGTTAGTGATGTTTACAGCAGCAATACCCACCCAACGCTTAGCAGTTACGAATGCATGTCTAAGCTTAGTTAGATAGTTTCTATCAAGCATCCTGTTCTTGATAGTGCTTTCATCATATCCTCTTAACTTATCTAATTTAGAAGCTAAGTCTTTCAAGCCAGCATCTCCTACAGGAGAAATCAATCTATCGAAGTTCTCTGGAAGTGTAAGAAGCTTTGTTAAAGAATCGTAGTATTCATTCTCTAAAGACTTCTTATACATATCTCTAACATACTTATCTTTCAACTCAGCCTGTAGAGTGGCATCACTTAACTTATCTAGCTCTGCAGCAAGTCTTTCTTCAAGACCTTCTGTAGTGTTCACATCACCTAGCTCAGAAATCATAGCATCTAATATGCCTGAATATCTGTCTACTAAGTTTTCTGGATCACTAGCCTCATTGTTCATTATGTATAATGCATCCAATATTTCGTTCTTCTTGACAGTTTTCTTATCAAGCATTTCATTAAATACATTAGCGTAGAACTCTTTAGTAGCTTCTTCAGAACCTTTGTATTTAACTAGACGGATGTCACCATTGTTATCTATATAAGTAGCCTTTAAGTAAGTGTTTAATTTATCTATATCAAAGTCAGATCCAGCCTTGGTAGTGATTTCAGAAGGAACAACAATAGTATCTCCCATAGATTGTGGTAAGAAACCTTTCACTCTAAACACCTCAATAGAACTTAATTCCTGTGTAGGAATACGGAAACCAATTCCTGTAAGGATAGAACGTCCTTCTGCTGTATTGTTTAGATAGTTAAGTAGAGCCTTATCATCAGGGAACTTCTTACCAAACTTCACCTTGAACCAGTGTGGTAATAACACCTCACAATAAGGTTGGTCCTTAGTATAGAACTTAAGGGTGTCATCTGTTAATCTCACCTTCTTCTTATCTTCTTCAGATAGTTTATTGTATTCCTCTTTAGAGATTTCTTTAAATCCATCTTTTGTTTTAAGAGCAATCTTTCTACCAGCTTTTGCATTCTCCCATCCTGTTACAGGAACCTGTACCTTAGGACCACCATTCATCTTAGGAGATGTAAGGGCTTTATCCACCATTGAATAAAGAATATTTCTAATCTGTACGTAGGCATTAGATGCTTCAAATGGAATTCTGAATTGACCATTCTCATCTAACTGTACAGTATCTTTAGCATTGTCAGACATCTCTCTTCTAAGCATTTCATACTCAAGAAGTTTAGATACGTCTACATTAGTTGTAAGTTTAAACCCATCACCAAGATCTTCAATACCAAGCTTTCTTAATAGCTCGTTATATCCATTCTCGTGCATCTTATCTAATATCTCTTTGTTACGAGCATATTCTTTAGCTGCCTCAGGACTTGTAGCTACACCATTGTTAAATAGGTTTAAGCTAGCTAGTTTAGTAGGCTGAGAACCACGAGTTTGTTGCTTAGATCCTTCATAGCTATTCTCCACTTGAATACCATAAGCCCTCCAAGGAACTTGTATCTTGTTATCAAATCCAGCATCATTTAAGCTACCATCTGCATTATACAAACTGTACAATGTTTCAGTGCCCACCTTTCTACCAGACTCAAATATAACATAGCCCACATCTTCCTTCATCATCTTAACATAAACCTTCTCTAGGTTAGTTCCTTCTATAGCCTTATAGTATAGAGGTAGTTGAGAGAACTTATCTAACACTAGATCAAACTGAGTAGCACCATACTTGTTACCAGTTACAATAGGTTTTAACACCTCTGTAACATATGGTGGTTCTGGTTTAGATATAGTCTTCTCATCTTGAGCTCTTAATGAATCATTGGTATAATTGTAATCACCCTTGGCAGCCATTCTATTTCTAGTGTAAGCCATTTGCCATTGGTGCCAAGCTTCAGCCTCATCAGACCATTGACCATTCTTTAACTTAACTTCTTTATATGTACCATCCATTAAATAAGAAGCAGCATCAGCCTCATTAGTCTCACCTAACAATCTACCTAACACCTTCACATCCTTTAATGTAATAGTGTTGGTGTAAGGTTTGAACTTCTGGAATCCTGGGTCTCCTTCATTTAATTCAATCTCTTCAGCTTTATTTAGTTCCTGATTAAGGAATGTATTATAGTCTGGGCTATCAAATGTAGTTCTTCTAGGAGATAAGAAAGACTTAATACGCTTAGTTTCATCTAGGATGTTACCCTTGATAGCAAACTGATATGGATCACCAAATAAGACTTTGTGGTATTCTATATTATTCATTATATAGTTTGCATTAGCAAAACTTATAATGTTGTTTAACTTTTTCTCAGAAAGCTTAAACTTATTAAACTTCTCTGCTTTTGCAAATACATCATCTAGTTTAGGATAGGAGTATTCACCCTTAGTGTTTACATAGATTTCTCCATTTGCAGCAAGTGTTTTAAATGTAACATCAGATACACCATCAATGTAATCCTTAATAGACTTGTTGATGTCTTCTATGTTAGCTTCAATGAATGCATTGATTTCTTCTTCAGATGCCTCTTTAGCAATCAAGTTATTGATGCCAGCTAATGTATCTTTAGAAAGAATATCCTTGAAGAAGCGAAGTTCAGAAGCTTTGTTTCCTACATTCATAAGTTGAGTTCTACTAGCAGCAGTTAGTGCTAAGTTGATCTCATCTTTTAAATATCCTTTGAAAGTTGTATAAATCTTACCCCATGCTGTTCCATTTTCAAATGCTGAGAAACGAACGTTGTTACCTAGGTTCATCATCCATTCTGTAGAACCATCTGCAGGAATAAGTACATAGTAGTTACCATTAAGGTTTTGGTTAAACTCTTGTGTGAATCTTTCTCCTTCAGTTAATCTACTAGTAGCTGTACCATCATTCTCATCCACAAGTTTAGTTCCCTGGATGTAACTAACCTTTATAGATCTAATTCTATTACCATCTTCGTCAAAGAATAATCCACCCTTCTTTAACACTTGGCTATTTGCAGAGAAAATATCTTTAAGCTCTGGTCTAGTTTCAAGAAGCTCATCTAATGTACTTGCTTCATTAAATAAGTTCTCAAATAAAGAAGGAGCATTGTTTTCTGAGAATGCGTTTGTTCTTTTGTTCTCAACGTTAAAATAGGTAGCATCAATGTTAGGGTTGGTCACCTTTACATATAGTTCAGAGATAAGACTCAATGGACCATTGATGTCTAACACCTTACCTGTAACGCTTAATATATCATTCTTTCCTCTAAGAGAAATAATCAATCCACCAATAGCATTAGCAAACTTATTCTTTTGAACAGCTTTTAACTTTGAATAGACTTCCATAGGGAATTCAATACCTAGACTACCTAGGAATGATATCATCTCTTCAGGAGTCTTATTTGTTACATTAGTTAAGTCTCCAACTTTGTAAGTCTTTGTACCACTGTTATAGCTAATTAAAGAACCTTCCACTTTAGATAAAGCTTTCATGTTCTCTATCCAACCTTCTTTAACTGAGTTAGCAGCAGTGTATAGGTTAGCAGATCCTGTGTACACCTCATTTCCACTAACGTATTGAATAAGTGCATCAGGCTTTTGCTTGGTGAATGTTTGATAGAAGTTAACAAACAATCTCCAATCCTGTGCTTCAAACTTAGAGAAGTCAATAACCATGTTGTTTCTATTACCACCCACACGAGTGAATAGACGTACATAGTTGCTATCATATTTAGCAAGGTCAACTAACTTATCTACAACAGAGGTAACCTTTGTTGTATTAGCTAGTTTATCTAACACTGTAGCAAATGATCTAGTAAAGTTCAATAACTTGTATCCCATTACATCAGATAGTTTCTGAGCAGGGAGAGCCATACCAGTTGAGTTCTCTTGGTTACTTGGTGTGGTTTCAGTTAATGTACCAATAAGCAACTTGATAGCAAACGAAGAACTCTTCTTCCAATCTGTAGAGAATGGTTCAGGAGTGTAATCATTTTTATTTACGTTCTCATCATTAATACTGATGCTTTGATTCTCATCAAACTCAAGTTTAAATGTACGTAAGAACTCTTTTGTTTTATTAACTAATTGATTCCAAGCGTTTTCGCCCAATAGTTCCAACTTGCCTTCTTCAGCATATTGGTTTTTAACTTGGTTAAATATATCAGGAGCTGTAAGTTTTTCTGGATTGTACAAAGATGTATTAGTTCCAAACATAATTTGGAAAGATCTAGCTGTAATATCCTGAACAAACTCATGTGTTTGTTTCTCTGTTAATCCTTCAACAGCTCTGTATTCAGACATGTCATTCTTAACACTCTCTGGAACAGTCATTTCTTTAAACTTACCTGCCTCAATAGCTTTGAATAACTCTTGCTTTTGTGTAGGTTTGTTTACAAACTGTTTAACAAACTCAATAATGTTTCTAAAGAAGTTTAGGATTCTTTCGCCAATACTTCTAGCAGGAAGTTTACCCACCTTGAAATCAGCAAAGTCATCAGCTATTCTTTCCTTAGCTTGCTTATCTGTAGCTTGGTCATAAGCAATCTTCTTACCAGATTGTCTATCTGTAAATGTACCAGGCTTAGATTTAAACTCATCTAGTATAGCTTGTCTTTGTTCTTCTGTAAGGAAAGCTTTCCATATACCCTCAAATACCTCGTGGTATTCTGTACCTCTAGCGGCTGACTTATAGAACTTAGCCACACCATTTTCAAATGCACCCCAAGCTTTCTCACCATCATTTGTACTGATGATGTTATCTAATATCTCAAATGGAATACCTGGAACATTTTCTGCAGCCCATCTTTTAAATATTTCTATCTCAGCATCATTAATTCTTTCTACACCATTAGCACCCACTCTTCTATACTCACTGTTTGAAGGAGGTTTAGTTGCACCAAAGTTCTTAGGAGCAGTAGTTTTTTCTTCTACAGACTCTGTAGAAGTAACCACTGCAGGACCAGCCTCTGTACCATAAGGAGTGGTTTGTGTAACTGTAGCAGCTGTTGTTACAACTGGAGCAGCAGGAGCTTGTTCATTTTTTATAGCTTGCAAACGAGCACTAATGTTTAATGCTACAAACTGTAGAATAGAATCTTCTACACTCTTTGTAGCATCAAATAATGGTTTACCATCAGTACCCATTGTATTCTTTAAGAAATCTAAATAAGGCTTAGCTTTCTCAGCATCTGCAGCAATTGCTTTTATACTAGGATTAGAAATAGCTTCAGCAACAACATTACCATCACTGTTAATTGTTGCTGTAAACTTAGTTTCACCTAGAGGTTCCTTTAGAGATATTGTGTTTTCTGTTCCATTTACAAAGAACTCACCTAACTTATCAGCAGATGGTGCAGCTTCAGCCACAGGAGCTGCTGCAGGGGCAGCCTGCTGTACAGGAAGATCTAATCCCTCAAGGATAGCATACTTCCTAACATAGTTGTAAGGAACTGCATCTGTAGGTTTGTTTACATATGTAGATAGAGGAGTGTCTGTAATAGAACGGTTCTTACCATTAGGATACTTACTAGATAGTAAATATGATTGGTAATTAACCCACTCTCTGTTCTGTAGGAACCCATCTTCAAAGTATAACTCAGTGAATGGTTCACTAGTCTTCTTTAAAGATTCATTGTTAACATTGTTAAATGTACCTTTTAGCTTGCTAACAATAGCAGCTTCATTACTAGCAATGTCAGCAAAGTTATATTTATCACCACCAATATACAGCTCCATAGATCTTTCATCTATGTGTATTTGGTTATCCTTAGTATCCTTACTCTTTCTCCAATAGAGAACGTTCTGTAAGAAGTCTGTATATAATCTATTAAGTTCAATAGTTTCACCCTTAGCATTCTGAGACTGCACTTCTTCTGACAATAATCTAATAGCTTCAAAGATGCTCTTAGCCTCATCGTTTGTAAAGGTTCTGTTATCTACGTATTGTAATGTATCACCATATTGTAACACAGGTCTGCCTACAGGGAACTTTAAGTTCTCTCCATTGTAAGCAATTGTGCCAGTGGTAGAAATAACAATTAAGTTCTCTTGGGTAGCAATCTTCTTCTGAGGAACAAGGTTATCTCCTACGAACTTTCTTTCATTTCTATCCGTAATAGGCACACCCTTAGATACACCAAAGTCATAAATTGTATAGGTTCCTGCAGGAGCTGTAAATAACTCAGCTCTTTTAACAGTCCATGCTCTAGACATTTCTTTTGCCTGAGCTTCTTCTTGCTTTCTAAAACGTGGGTCTCCTTTACTATTGTATAATGCAGCAGTAGGCATTGTTGAGAACACTACAGCATTCATATCAACAGGTTGACCCACCTCAGTGAGTTGTTTACCATCTTTGTCTACAAAGTAGTTCTTACCATTAGACTGAACTACGTATACAGCAGCAACTAAACCATTCTCTACACTAGTATCTGTAGATCCAGATAACTCACCTAATCCTTTTAATCCTAGAGATTCTTCTTGGTTAGGAGTTACAAGGATTATCTTCATGTTAGCTCTGTTGCCAAAGTTTTTAACATTGTTTAAGAACTGTCTAGATCTAACCTGATGTGGTTTAGCTAGTTGTTCCCAAGTTTCAGAAGCACCTGTTGTAGATGTATATAATATATTTGCAGATTTCTTAGGGTCTTCCTTTTCAAATGTTTCCAAACTTGGATTTCCTGTAGCAACAATACCAGATTTCTTTTCAATCTCTTGTTGTTGTCTACCTAATTGATCTGCAACCTTTTGTAACTTCTCTTGCTCACTTTCAACCTTATTAAATCCTGATAGCTTTCTGGTGTCAATGTTATAGATGTTACCATCTTTATCTTCCACTTTAGCTGTACCATCTTCATTTAACGCAACGATCTTCACCTTAGCTAAGCTAGCAAACTCTTCGTCTAAGTCTTTAGCAACCTCTTGAGCTTTCTCCTTTGTAGGATAGATTTCAAAAGTTCCATCAGGGGAAATAACTTGCCATCTGTCTTCTGCTAATCTATTAACCTTAGAAGGTCTAAGCTTAGCAACTTCATACTCTCTGTTTAATTCTAAGTTCTCTCTCTTACCTTTTACATTAGTATATTGAGGAACTACAGCAGGAGTAACTTCAGCTGCTGGAGCTTCTTCTTCTCCAGGAACAGTGGTTGGTGGTTCCTCAGAAGCAATCTCTTCAGCTTCTTTAAAGAACTTCTCAAGACCTGATTCACTTGCTAATTCATCAAGTATGCTAGAAGCAGACTTCTTTAATCCAATAAGCTTGTTAATATCAACACCATATCCATATAACTCAGAAGCACGCTCCATACCAACAATCTCATCCTTGGTGCTATCTAGGTTATTTAACTCAAAGTTTAATAGAGAGTTAAACGTCTTCATGTCTAAATCTCTATTGTTGATAGCAAGGTTGATTCTCTCTGCATTTGTACGCAAAGCTTTAACTTGTGCTTTTATAGCCTTCTTATCTTCAGGAGTTGTAAACTCAGTGATTGTTTTGTTTAACTGATTAGCTCTCTCTTCATAGTTACTACTTAATTCTCTTAAGCTAGTTGGATCGGTAAGCTTGCCTAATAAGTCATTGTTAATCAATGGATTAACACCAGCTACAGTTTGAGAAATAGAAGATAGTCTATCATTTGCATCTGGAGCAACCATAGCATAGTATGCTAAGTTAGTCTTCCATTCATTAAAGATATCATGATTGTTAGCAGCTATTGCTTCTTCAGGAGTTTTAGGATCTGTAATTTTTGCAAAAGGATTCTTAAACGTACTGTCTAATGAATCCACTGTAGACTTAATCTTGTTTGCATTTGAGATTAGATTATCCACATATGCATCAACGGTCTTCTTATTAGAAGTGTTGAAGTCCATTCCAAAGGTTTTTTCAAACTCTTCTTTGGACAAATCTTTTAATAGGTTCAATTGCTCAAGTGTAACATCATGCATACCAGAAGGAATGCGTGAGTTTACAAAGTTGAAGAACATGTCTTTCTTAAGGTTCTTATACTTAAAGATGTTACCAGACTTAGCAGCTGCATCCATTTCTTTAGCTAGAGCAGCTGAGTTTAGTGTATCAGTGTAGTTATCTTGTAACATTCCAGTGATACCATATCTATTAAGCATATTGATGGTAGACTGTAATCTAGCATCAGCACCTTTACCTTTAACGCTATCAATTCTGCTCATGATGCCACCACTAATTAAAGCAGATAATGCACCAACAAACATATTTTCAAGACCCTCTTCTGAACCGTATTGATCAGCTAACCCTTTATTAGTAGAGTTAATAACTTCATTTAATTCGTTCCAGTTTTGTCTATTGTTAGGGTCGTTAAGGTTTTTGTATTTTCTAGTGTAGTAATCAAACGTACCTCTTTCAGCAGCATATTGTCCACCCTCTTCATAAACACCTTCTGTAAAGATGTTTGCTAATTTAGGTTTTGCAGATTGCCAAATTTTACCACCAATAGTTTTAGCAGCCTTAGATTCAAATGTATCTAAGCTACCTTCTTTTAATCCAAACTTACCAACATCTTCTAGCTCTCTTGTTAATGAACCAGAGATACCACTAGATGAAGCTTTGCTAAATGATTTAAATAAGTTACCAAACTGTACAGCATTGGACACAGTGAGTAGTGCCATGTTAATACCAAATCTGGTATTCATAGCATTTGTTGCTAAATCTTCTATTTGTTTAGCAGCTTCACCTGTAGGTTCTTCACCAAGGTTTTCTAACTTATATTGATTGATTAAGTTTTCTCTAACTTGCTTGTAACCATCTCTAGCTTCAATAGCAGCTTCTGTTCTAGCAGAGCCATATATGTTTAGTGCATATCTAGCACCATCTGTTACCTTTGTTGCAGCAGCAATTTCACCTAAACGTTTGATGCTTAGTATTTGCTTTTCTGTTTTACCAAGTTGAGTAGCTAAATTAAGAACTTCATCTAAGCGATTAGTTCCTGTAAATAGTTTATTTAACCATAAAGAAGCTTTACCAATTTGAGAAGCAACTAGTGGAATTGAACCAATACCTTCTGTCACAGCACCAATTGCTAAATCTTGAACAACTGCTCCACCAATAGCACCTGCTGTAAAACCTAAGTTCTTAATAATCTTATCTCCCCAGAAGTTTGCAGATCCTGGAGCAAATGGAAGAGCAGCTAAGAATGGACTTTCTTTTTCTGCTCTAGTATAATAGTTAGGAAACGCATCTTCAATATTCTTTAACCAGTTATCCACCTTAGATTCATAACCATCAGGTCCTCCAGATAACTCAGATAATTTACCTGTCTTTAATGCAGATACTGTGTTTGGTATTGTACCAAAGCTTTGAAGGAATGTACCAGTACCAATTGCTGCAAATTTAACAACACCGTTAGCTAATTGATCTGCCCAACTTTGTTGTAATCCATATACGTTTTCTAAATCTCTATTTCTTTCATATATATTGTAACGTTGATTAGCTAGAAGCTCACTTCTAGGAATCATTTGTACAGGAGAGTTAAATGTATTTTGATTTGTAGGAACACGTGAAAAGTCTGATAATTGGTCAATAGTTAAACCAGAAGATCTACTAGGACCTCCAATAGCAAAGTTTTCAAAACCTCCTAGACTCACATCAACCTTTCTAGTATCTGGAGAACGCAGATCCATTTCAGGTTTACCGTAGTCTCTATTAGAAGTATTGTCAATAAGCTCTTTATCAAAGATTGCCATTATCGCTTAATTTTATTTTTGTTTTAATAAACTTTGAACTGTAGCAGGTCCTATATTCTTGAGGATTCCTAATACACCATCTTCAGTCACATAACCTTGTTGATTCAATATTGCATCTTTCCAAACACCATTATCATTAAAGTACATTCTCACTTGAAACTTATCACTTGCACCACCTGTGTTATTTGTACTACCCTCTATATCAATTCTTGTTTTTCCAGCTAAAGGAGTGTTAGCAAGACCTCCAATAGAATATCCTGTCATATAAGCATTAACAGGATCAGCTTTACCGTTCAAGTTTGTTGTACGGTTAGGGGAACTCATGATTGCATATTTAAAGTTGTTTGCAGCACTATTCGCAGCATAGTCAGGGAAGAAAGCAGAAAATTCAGAAGCGTTCATAGGAATAACTTGTTTAGTTTTTCCATTATTCATAATTACATTAGCACTACCATCATACTTCTTTTCTATGGTGTATTTTGTTTGTGAATCTTTTTGTAAGTCTGTAATTGTTTCAGGTTTAAATAGATCTTTGTTTTGAACATCAACTTGACCGTTTTGTCCATATTCAAAAAACTTATTACCTATTAAATTTTCCACACGTGCCTTAATAACATCATCACTCATATTGATTGTACCAACAGTAGTCTGTATTTCTGGCATGCTCTTAGCTAATACACTTGATTCATATTGAAGTTTTTTATTAACTACTTCATTCAACACAGGTCTATATTTTACACCAAGCTCTTTAGCTTTACTAACCATTTTTTGTTCAGTGGGTGTTAAAGGTTGATTAGTCTGAGCTTTATTATAAGCATTTGCAACTGCTTCATACTTGGTTCCTTTGTATTGACTTAAAAATCCTTCAGAATCAAATGTAAACTTTTGAGGCACACCACGAACATAGTTAGATGCTTTTATAAATTTACTACCAGTAGTCGATATATTAAAAAGTTCTTCTGGACTATATAACTCTTTACCATTTGCAAAATTAATACCTTGTTCACCTTTTAAAGCATCTTTAATTGCATTATCAAACTGTTGAGAACCGTTTCTAACATTTAAAAATAAATTACCCTTTTGAGAAAGATCTATATCAAATGCTCTTCTTCTTTCAACATATTCCCTCTGAGCATTATCTGTAATAGCCTTTGGATTAATGTTGTAATCAGAGTTTAGTTTATTTAATGCAGCTTGTCTTGGTGATATATATTCTGTTACAGCCTTTCCGTTTTTAACAGTTACAACTTTTACTGTTTTATCATTTGATAAATTACCAAATAACTGACCAGCATACTGACTATCTAATGTTTTTATAGCTGTTTCTGTTGCTTTAATATCATTACTTAAATCAGTTAGGGTAGGAAGTTTAACATCTGTTCCTAATCCACCAGGTGTAGTGACAGGTTGTAATAATCTTTTTTTAGCTTCTTCTTGAGTTCTTTTATAGATTTTATCTTCCTCATCAGCATTAAACTTTGCTATAGCAAGAGCATGACTTGCTGCCCATTCGCTATGTTCTTGTTGAGCTTTATTAACTTGGAACTGTAGCTTTTGCTTTTCCATATCTGCTTGTTGATATGGATTGGTCATTATTTCTACAATTTTACTTTCGTTTGCTAAATCTTTTGCAAGGTTAGTTAAATACTTTTCACTATATAAAGCATACTTATACTGAGTTAAATCTTTTATGTTATCTATCTCAGCAGTCTTTTTAGCTATTTGATTTTCAAATGTACCATCGCTTAACTTCTTATTAGCATCAGTGATTTGTGCTTCAATTTCTGATCTTTCAGCAGCTGTTAAGTTATTATCAGTCTTTAACTTAACTGCCCAATCAACCACT
>JACCDX011295116.1_pt1 | contig 37734 bp, 33 predicted proteins | sample 7449681 | NCBI WGS metagenome assembly JACCDX01 (sample SAMN15323450, study PRJNA562643) | freshwater metagenome | isolation source: river surface water | place: USA:Blue River Watershed | collected 2017-08-18
AGACACCGATTGCAGAGATAAGTGAGGCAAGTCGATTTGCACCGCGTGCACGTAGGCGTCGATAAGCAACGAGTTCTGCAAGGACAGCCAATACCGCACATGCAATCATCGAACCTACGAGGGCGATGACCATTGTGTAGACCAACTCGAAGCCATGTAGTGGCTGAGCATTGATTGGGTGTCCGAGGACTGTAATTTCAACCCAGAGAACCGCAAAGGTTCCGAGCATAAATACTTCTGAGTTTGCAAAGTTAATGAGTCTCAAAACTCCGTACACCATGGTGTACCCGAGTGAGACGAGAGAATAAATAAGACCGAGAGCTAGACCCTGAAGAACAAGGGACCAGAACTGGGTCGTTACGACTGAAAGATTCATATCTACCGATCTATGAAAGCAATGAGAGTGTTATGAGGAGTGGCCACCCCCGCATTTTATTGCGGAAGTGGCCACTCCCTACTACATAGTGAAAGTGTTGCTAGAAGCAGTTGCTAATTAAGCAATTGCGTCGTAGACGATCTTTCCGTTCTTTACAAGGTAACCGCCGACGTCAGCTCCACCGATGATGTCTCCATAACGGTTGAACTTGATCGTTGATCCGCCTGCACCCTTGAAAGTTGTGTTGTTAACACATGACTGAATCGCTGGACGAGTTAGCTTGCCCTGTTCGATACATGTGATGAACACCTGTGCTGCGTTGTAAGCAGTTGCTGAGTAGAGACCTGGAACCTTTACGCCTGTGATCTTCTGGAATGAAGCAAGTTCTGCTGCAGTGAGAAGTGAGTCGAAAGGAACATCTGCTGCTGTGAGGCGAACGCCTTCAGCTGCTGATCCTGCTAGGTCTGGGAAGTCTGATGTGTTAACACCATCTCCAGCTGCAAGAACGCCTGTGTATCCACCATCGCGAAGAGCCTTGAAGAACTTCGCTGCTTCTGCAGTGTAACCACCGTAGATAACAACGTTAGCGCCTGAAGCCTTGACCTTTGATGCTACTGAAGTCCAGTCAGCAGTTCCGCGTGGAACTGAATCTGTACCTGCAACACCGATCTTCTTTGCTGGTGCAAGTGCGTACTTGATGAGACCTGCGCCATATGTGGTCTGGTCATCAACGAGGTAGATCTTTGGTGATGAGACACCCTTAGTTGCGTAGCGAACTAGAGCTGGTGCCTGGAATCCATCGTGAGCAACAACGCGGTGGAATACTGGGAAACCACGGTCTGGAGCCTTTGGATCTGTTAGTGATACAGCTGATGCTGAAGGAGCGACCATTGTGAGGCCTGCAGCCTTGTATGCAGGGAATGAGTTACGTGCTTCACCTGAACATGATGTTCCGATAACGCCGATAACTGCCTTGTTAGCAGCAACACCAGGAGCGATGTTTGCAGCAACTGTTCCGTCGCACTGTGAGTCAGCCTTAATAAGGTTGATCTTTACAGCTGGGTTCTTTGCGTTGTAAACCGCAATTGCCCACTCTGCACCAGGATATTGATCCTGACCGAGCTGAGCATCAGGACCTGTTAGTGGACCCTGGAATGCGAGTGTTACAGACTTCTTTGCAGCAGCTGTTGCTGGAGCTGTAGCAACTACGCCAAGAGCGATAGTTGTTGCAGCAGCAATAGCAAGACCGCTAATGAGCTTCTTGTTCATTTATAGCCTTCCTGTTTTTTCTTGCTTGTGTCCCGGGACAGGGAGGTGTGAAGAGTAATGCTCAACTCACCCTTGAGACAAGGTCAAATGGTCCCAATTTGGGCGTGGGAGGTTACTTTTTGATTACGAAATTGAGTCAAACAGAGTGGATAGCCGAATTACTTATCGAGGGCTGCCTCAGGGGAAATGACTGCATTTGCGACCTCTTTCATGGTCAGGCGACGGTCCATGGCCGCCCTTTGAATCCATGAAAAAGCTTCGGGTTCTGAGAGATTGAGGGCCTTCATCAAGATTCCCTTTGCACGATCAATAATCTTTCTCGTTTCAAGGCGTTCATGAAGATCTGCAACTTCTTCAGCTAATGACTTCATCTGCGTATGGCGACTAATTGCAATTTCAATTGCAGGAACAAGATCGCCGATAGTAAATGGTTTAACAACGTAGGCCATGACTCCTGCATCACGTGCGCGATCCACGAGTTCTTTTTGGCTGAATGCGGTCAACATTAATACAGGTGCAATAGAGATGATTTTTTCCGCTGCTGAAATTCCATCGAGTACGGGCATCTTGACATCGAGGATTGCTAGATCTGGTTGATGTTCGGTTGCGAGTGCAATTGCTTCTTCACCATTGGTGGCTTGTGCTACAACTTCATATCCAGCTTCTTGCAACATTTCTACAAGGTCCATACGAATGAGCGCTTCATCCTCGGCGACAAGGATGCGCACTGCTGTCTTCGATGTAGCTTCGTTGCTCATGTGCCTCGAGTCGGATTCGAACCGACACTATGCAGTGTTTGAGACTGCCCTCTCTACCGTTGGAGTACCGAGGCGTACTCCCCTATCGTATTAGAGAAGCGCGGATACGAGAAACGAGTTGGGCTGTGTATTAACGATATGCAGCGACTACGCCGTTAACGGCATCGCCTACTGTGTGTACGCGCATCGCATTAGTTGAGCCAGGAATTCCTGGAGGCGAACCGGCAACGATCATCACAGATTCACCGATTTCGGCGCGCTTGCCTTCGATGAGCATCTTGTCTGCTTGCAAAACCATCTCATCGGTGTGCTTGACCATTGGAGTAACCAAAGGTTCAACGCCCCATGAGAGAGCAAGGCGGTTGTAAGTGCCTTCTTCAGGTGTGATTGCCAGGATAGGAATTGGTGAACGCAAACGTGAAATACGGCGGGCGGAGTCACCTGATTGTGTAAAAGTCACAAGGAACTTCGCTCCGACAATAAGGCCGACTTCAGATGCTGCCTTAGTGATTGCTCCACCTTTAGTACGTGGGTTGTTCATCAAAGGACGAATGCGATCGAGACCTAGCTCTTCAGTGCGCTCGATGATACGAGCCATTGTTTCAACTGCCTGAATTGCGAAATCTCCAACTGAAGTTTCACCTGAGAGCATGAGCGCATCTGCACCATCAAGAACCGCGTTTGCGCAGTCAGTTGCCTCGGCGCGCGTTGGTGAAGAGTTGGTGATCATCGAATCAAGCATCTGAGTTGCCACGATTACAGGCTTTGCAGCATCGCGAGCTAGCTCAACGCAACGCTTCTGCACCATTGGGACATCTTCAATCGGTAGTTCAACTCCGAGGTCGCCACGAGCAACCATGATGCCGTCAAAGGCAGCAACGATTTCTACCAAGTTTTCGACTGCCTGTGGTTTCTCAATCTTTGCAATAACCGGGATGCGGATACCAACTTCATCCATGATTGCGTGGACATCTTTAACATCAGCAGCATCTCGAACGAATGAGAGCGCGATGAAATCTGCACCTGCGCGAAGTCCCCAACGAAGATCATCTTCATCTTTTTCAGACATTGCAGGAACTGATACAGCAACACCTGGAAGGTTAATTCCTTTATTGTTGCTTACCGCACCCGGCTGAATACATTTTGTGACAACATCGTTGCCCTTTACTTCAATAACTTCGACGGTAACTTTTCCATCGTCGATAAGAATGCGATCTCCAGCTTTGCAATCTCCCGGAAGACCTTTATAGGTTGTTCCAACGCGCTCTTTTGTTCCAGAAATCTCATCTGTGGTAATTGTGAAAATATCTCCGCGCTCGAGCTGATGAGGACCATCAGCAAAGCGACCGAGACGAATCTTTGGTCCCTGTAGGTCTACGAGGATTGCCACTGCCTTGCCGGCTTCTTTAGCCGCAGACCGTACGCGGTCAAGGCGAGCTTGGTGCTCTTCATAACCTCCATGTGAAAGGTTAAGTCGAGCCATATTCATGCCAGCGGCGATGAGCTCCTTAACCTTCTCTGGAGATTCAACTGCAGGACCCATCGTGCAAACTATTTTGGCGCGGCGCATGTCGTTACCTTATCTGTGGTTGGAAGTTACTTAGAAGTTAGACCATTAGTTGGCGAGTTGTTGGCTCGATAGGTGCAGGTAATTGAGTCTCCCCTGCGAGATATCGGTCCACTGCAGCAGCCGCTGAGCGACCTTCAGCAATCGCCCACACAATGAGAGACTGACCACGGCCTGCATCTCCTGCAACGAAGATTCCTTCTTCGCTGCTCTGGAAGTTTTCATCGCGACGAATATTTCCACGTTCATCGAGTTCTACTTCGAGCTGATCGATAAGCGCTGACTTTTCAGGACCGGTGAAGCCCATGGCAAGGAACACGAAGTCCGCTGGAAGTTCCTTCTCAGTTCCAGGAACTGGTTCAAACTTTCCGTTTTCGAACTTTGTTTCAACAATCTTGAGAGCTTTGAGATTTCCATTTCCATCGCCGACGAACTCTTGGGTGCTGACAGAGAAGATTCGGTTATCAAGTTCTTCATGTGCGCTAGAGACGCGATAGATCATTGGATATGTAGGCCAAGGTTGTGAAGTTGGACGCTCTTCGGTTGGGCGAGGCATGATCTCAAGTTGAGTAACGCTCGCTGCACCTTGGCGTACAGATGTACCAAGGCAATCTGCTCCGGTATCTCCGCCACCCAAGATGATGACGTGCTTGCCTGCGACGTTAATTGGTGGAACTTCGACTTCGCCAAGCGCCTGCTTATTGCCCCATGGCAAGAACTCCATCGCTTGATAGATGCCTTTGTTTTCGCGGCCTGGAATATTGATATCGCGCCATTGTGTCGCGCCCATTGCAAGAACAATCGCATCGTACTTAGAACGAAGATCTGATCCGGTGAGTTCTACGCCGACATTAACTCCTGGACGGAAGCGAGTTCCTTCCTGCTCCATCTGAGCAAGACGACGATCAACGATGTGCTTCTCCATCTTAAATTCAGGAATTCCATAGCGAAGAAGGCCGCCGATTTTTTCAGCACGCTCGTAGACAGCGACTGTGTGTCCGGCGCGTGTGAGCTGTTGTGCTGCAGCAAGTCCTGCAGGACCTGAACCAATAACAGCCACGGTCTTGCCTGATAGACGGTCTGGAGCAAGTGGCTTCACATTGTTGGCATCGAATGCCTCTTCGATTGTGCGAAGTTCAATCTGCTTAATGGTTACCGCATCGCGGTTGATTCCAACGACACATGCTGTTTCACATGGTGCTGGGCAGAGGCGACCAGTGAATTCAGGGAAGTTATTTGTCGCATGAAGGCGATCAATCGCCTCGTTCTTATCCCCACGCCACATGAGGTCATTCCATTCTGGAATGAGGTTACCGAGTGGGCAACCGTTGTGACAGAAAGGAATACCGCAATCCATGCAACGTCCAGCTTGCTTCTGCAAGTGTTCGAAAGATTGAGGTTCGTAGACTTCGCGCCAATCTTGAATACGAATATCTACGGGACGTCGCTTAGGAGTCTCGCGAGGTGTAGTCATAAAACCCTTTGGATCAGCCATTTGCTGCTACCTCCATGATGTATTCATCGACTGGTAAACCTTCTTTAGTCGCACGCTCAATCGCTGCGAGCACCTTTGCATAATCGCGCGGCATGATGAGTGAGAAGCGTGAGATTTCTGTGTCCCAGTTAGCAAGCAGTGCCGCTGCAACTTCAGAGCCGGTTTCAACATGGAATGAGGAAACAATTGCCTTCAAGTTATCTCGTTGATCTGCAGGAACGGCCAAGATATCGACCATCTCCGTGTTAACCACTGCTGTATTGAGGTCGAGAACAAATGCACGTCCCCCAGACATTCCAGCTGCAATATTGCGACCAGTCTGTCCGAGAATAACTACGGTTCCGCCAGTCATGTATTCGAGTGCGTGATCTCCAACGCCTTCAACTACTGCGATGGCTCCTGAGTTACGTACACAGAAACGTTCTCCAGCTAAACCTCGGATGAAGATGTCACCAGATGTTGCGCCATAACCAATAACGTTTCCGGCGATGACATTCTTCTCAGACATAAAGGTTGCTTTCTCATCAGGGCGAACAACGACGCGTCCACCTGAGATGCCCTTACCGACGTAATCGTTTGAATCACCGTAGAGGCGAATTGAGACACCTTGTGGCAAGAAGGCACCGAGTGATTGACCAGCTGAACCATGCAAAGTCACGTCGATTGTGCCGACCGGTAGTCCTTCAGCGCCGTAGCGACGAGTTACTTCAGCGCCCAACATCGTGCCGACTGTGCGGTTGACGTTGCGGACAGGAAGATCGATTCGAACCGCTTCCTTCTTTTCAAGCGCTGCCTTCGAAAGTTCAATCAACTGATTATCGAGCGCTGCAGCGAGACCGTGATCCTGCTTCGTTGTGTTGTGCAGTGGTGAATCAACATCGGGGCGAACAAGAAGTGGTGAGAGATCAAGACCGCTCGCCTTCCAGTGATCAACAGCATCACGTGTATCGAGATACTCAACATGTCCGATTGCCTCTTGCAAGGTGCGGAAGCCTAGGGAGGCCAAGATTTCGCGGACTTCTTCTGCGATGTATTCGAAGAATGTTTCGACGAATTCTGGCTTTCCGGAGAACTTCTTACGAAGCTCTGGGTTCTGTGTTGCAACGCCAACTGGACATGTATCCAAGTGGCAGACGCGCATCATGATGCAACCAGAGACTACGAGTGGAGCTGTGGCAAATCCGTACTCTTCGGCGCCAAGAAGTGCAGCGATAACAACATCGCGACCGGTCTTGAGCTGGCCATCTGCCTGAACAACGATGCGATCGCGCAGGTTGTTAAGTAGAAGTGTCTGCTGTGTTTCAGCAAGGCCAAGCTCCCATGGAGCACCAGCATGCTTAAGAGATGTCAGAGGTGAAGCACCAGTTCCACCATCGTGACCTGAGATCAAGACAACGTCTGCGTGTGCCTTCGAGACACCTGCAGCAACTGTTCCGACACCAACTTCAGCAACAAGTTTCACGTGAACACGTGCATCCTTATTTGCATTCTTGAGATCGTGAATCAACTGCGCAAGATCTTCAATTGAATAAATATCGTGGTGAGGTGGTGGTGAAATCAGACCAACACCTGGTGTTGAGTAACGAGCCTTAGCAACCCATGGATAGACCTTGTAGCCAGGAAGTTGTCCACCTTCACCAGGCTTGGCCCCCTGTGCAATCTTGATCTGAATATCTGTGGCGTTGATGAGGTAATTACTTGTTACTCCGAATCGACCTGAAGCAACCTGCTTGATGGCACTCTTCTTAGAGTCACCGTTGGCCATTGGAATAAAGCGAGCTGGATCTTCTCCACCTTCACCCGTATTGGACTTTGCACCCAAGCGGTTCATGGCGATTGCAAGAGTTTCGTGAACCTCTTGCGAAACTGAGCCGTATGACATCGCACCTGTAGAGAATCGCTTTACGATCTCTGAGATTGGTTCGACTTCATCGATAGAAATTGGTGCTCGTTCTCCATCTTTAAATTTGAAGAGTCCGCGCAGAGTCATCAAAGTTTTGCTCTGATCATTGACCTTATCTGTATAGCGCTTAAAGATGTCATAGCGCTTATTGCGAGTTGAGTGCTGAAGTGCAAAGACGGTTTCAGGGTTGAACAAGTGTGGTTCGCCATCGCGACGCCATTGGTATTCGCCACCAACAGCAAGACGCTTTGCACCAGGAATTTCTCCACCTACTGGGTAAGCAAAGTGATGGCGCTTAATGGTCTCTTCGGCGATGACATCGAGATCAACGCCACCGAGACGGCTAGTGGTGCCGACAAAGAATTCATCGACAACATCCTGAGCAAGACCGATTGCTTCAAATACCTGCGCACCTGTGTATGAGGCGATTGTTGAAATACCCATCTTTGACATCACCTTTAGAACGCCCTTACCGAGCGCCTTGATGACATTGCGAACTGCCTTTTCAGGAGCAATACCAGTGATGATTCCTTGATTGACGAGATCTTCTGCAGTCTCCATTACAAGGTATGGGTTAACAGCTGCTGCGCCGTAACCGATAAGAAGTGCAACATGGTGAACTTCGCGGACATCTCCAGCTTCAACGACGAGACCAACTTTGGTACGTGTCTTCTCACGGATGAGGTGGTGGTGCACTGCTGCTGTAAGTAAGAGAGAAGGAATTGGGCAATCTTCTGCATCGCCATCGCGGTCAGAGAGAACAATGACGCGTGCGCCATTTGAAATAGCTTCTGAAACTTCGCGCTTAATCTCTTCAAGGCGAGTGCGAAGAGTGTTTCCATCTCCGGTAACTGGGAAGAGGCCACGGACAACATATGCCTCTAGTTCTGGGTAGTCGTCATCTGCATTGACGTGGATGATCTTTGCAAGTTCATCGTTATCGATAACAGGGAATGCAAGTGAGATTTGCTTACAAGATTCTGGACCTGGATCGAGCAAGTTGTGCTCTGGACCGATTGATCCACCAAGGCTCGTTACCAATTCTTCGCGGATTGCATCGAGTGGCGGGTTTGTCACTTGAGCAAAAAGCTGCGTGAAGTAATCAAAGAGAAGGCGTGGCTTGGCAGAGAGTGCAGCGATAGGCGTATCGGTTCCCATAGAACCGAGCGCTTCTCCCCCGCCCTTTGCCATCGGTGTCACGATGATCTTGATTTCTTCTTCTGTATAACCAAAAGCTTTCTGGCGACGAATAACAGATTTATGTGGGTAAACAATGTGTTCGCGTGATGGAAGATCTGAAAGCTTGATCATTCCATCCTTGAGCCATGTTCCATATGGAGCAGCATCAGCCAGTGAATCCTTGATCTCGTCGTCTTCGATGATGCGTCCTGCTTCAATATCAACCAAGAACATCTTGCCTGGTTGCAAGCGACCCTTGCGGACAATCTTTTCTGCAGGGAAATCAAGTACGCCAACTTCAGATGCAAGAACTACGAGGCCGTCATCTGTAACCCAGAAACGTGATGGGCGAAGTCCGTTGCGATCGAGTACTGCACCTACTTGATGTCCATCTGTAAAAGTCACACATGCTGGGCCGTCCCATGGCTCCATGAGGGAAGCGTGGAATGCATAAAACTCGCGACGCTTTGCCGACATCGTCGCATGGTTCTCCCACGCTTCTGGAATCATCATCAACACTGCGTGCGGAAGAGAACGTCCACCGAGATAGAGAAGCTCAAGAACTTCATCAAAGGACGCTGAGTCTGAGCCTGACATTTCAACAATTGGGAAGAGTCGCTTGAGATCTCCACCAATTAAATCGCTTTGCAGAAGAGACTCGCGGGCGCGCATCCAGTTTCGGCTTCCCTTAACTGTGTTGATTTCACCGTTGTGTGCAATAAATCGGTATGGGTGAGCCAGTGGCCATGATGGGAAAGTATTTGTTGAAAAGCGTGAGTGAACGAGAGCAAGTGGCGAAACCACGCGCTCATCGCTGAGATCAGGGAAGAATTCTTCTAGCTGACCAGTTGTAAGCATTCCCTTGTAGACAATTGTCTGAGATGAAAGTGATGGGAAGTAGAGATCAAGTGTGTGCTCTGCACGTTTACGAAGAGCAAATGCCAAACGATCAAGCACAATTCCAGATTCAGCTTTCTTGCCAGCAACAAATAGTTGCTTAAATTGAGGCATGACTGAAACTGCGGTCTTGCCAAGTGAAGAAGCGTTGATTGGAAGTTCGCGCCACCCTAGAACTGTCAGACCTTCTTCTTCGGCAATCTTTGCTATTTCAGCTGTGACGTCTGCACCCTGTGCGATAAATGCAATACCTGTTGCATATGAACCTTCGGTTGGTAGATCAAACTTGGTCTCAGCGCGATAAAAAGCATCGGGAACGCGGATCAGAATTCCTGCTCCGTCGCCTGAATCAGGTTCAGCGCCAGATGCACCGCGGTGTTCGAGATTGCGAAGGGCAGTGAGAGCCTTCTCTACGATTTCGTGTGTTGCAACTTTGTTGAGGGTAGCCACCATCGCGACGCCGCATGCATCGTGTTCGTTTGCAGGATCGTAGAGACCCTGAGCTGCGGGATAATTCGATGAGAGTGCCATAACCCGTTGTCCTTTTTTAGTAAATCAAAAGGGACAACTTTGGCCCGGTGAAGCGATGGGTAAAACGGTAAATCAGTGTCGAAAGGGTAGCAAGGGGGTGGGCTAGATGCCACTCACATGCAAGAGCTGACCGATTCCAGCGGTAATGGCCATGCCGAGGCAGCCACCTGCCATAACTCGCAAGGTTGGGATAAGCAGCTTTGAGCCAGCGGTCTTGGCGCTGACGAGTCCGGCAGCGAGAAGTCCGACCATCGTGAAAGCAATGATGCTCCACGCCGCTTTCCCAGCAGTTGGGGCAAATGCGCCTACAAAAGGAATGAGTCCTCCTGCCGTAAAACTGATTGCTGACGCAATCGCTGCTTGGACTGGGCGCGCCTTTGTATGAGGGTGTTGTCCGAGTTCATCGCGAAGATGGGCCTCGAGCGGATCCTTCTTATGCATCTCGGTCACAACTTGAACTGCAAGTTCACGAGTTAAGCCGCGTTCAATATAGATATGTACAAGTTCTTCGAATTCGCCTTCGGGATCGATTGCAAGGTGTTCGATTTCAAGAAGACGATCTGACTCTTCAATGTCATTTTGAGAACGTACCGAAACATATTCACCAACAGCCATCGACATCGCACCCGCTGCAATTCCTGCAGCTCCTGCTGTGATGAGAAAACTCTGTTCACCTCGCGCCGCAGCAACGCCAATCATCAAACTTGCTGTGGAGACGAGCCCATCATTTGCACCAAGAACAGCAGCGCGCAACCAGCCAGCACGATGAGTGCGATGGTGGAGATTGCGTTGATAGACATCTTCGAGCGCCATATTTCTAGCCTACCTCGTGCGTCGCATAATTCGACTAAAAGCAACGAGCCCTACGGCAAAAATCAGCGCTGCTACATATTGATTGAGACGAAGACCACCCAGAACGTGGGCGTCATCAATGCGAAGGCCTTCGATGAAGAATCTGCCGAGGCTATAGCCGCAAATGTAGAAGGAAAAGATGGCGCCACCCGTAAGTCGAGGGGTGAGACGAATCAGTGCGAAAGCAAGGGCTGCGCACCAGATAGATTCGTAGAGAAATGTGGGATGAAATGTCGAGAATTCTGCATAGCCTGCTGGTCGCAGATATTGAGGAATCTCAAGCGCCCACGGCGCAGTAAGTGGTCGTCCGAAGAGTTCGCCATTAAACCAATTACCCCATCGTCCAATCGCTTGCGCAAGGAGTAACCCTGGAGCAAGTGCACCAGCGAACTCTGAAAATGGTGGGAGTTGAATCTGCTGGGCGCGTCTTCTATATGCAAGGTATGCGCCACCCGCACCAAGTGCAATAGCACCCCAGATTCCGAGGCCGCCTTCCCAAATTTTGATTACATTGGAGATTGATCCGCTGCTTCCAAAGTAATTCTCTGGAGAAGTAACGACGTGATAAAGCCGTCCACCAATGACACCTGATGGAACAGCGATTACCGCGATATCTCCGACAACTCCTTCAACCCCGGAGTGCGCAGAAGTGAAGCGTTTATCAGCGACCCAGATAGCTACCGCAATGGCAGCAATGATGCAGAGTGCGTAATAGTGAACAGTCAGCGGACCAATCTCAACTGCCGATGTTGTCGGAGTTGGAAAGGCGTAATTCATATTTATCCGCGTTCGACTGCTGCCTTGAACTTATCAGCGTTGAAGTATTCGCCGTTGCGATCAATCTCTTTACCGTTGATAAATACAGTTGGAGTTGAATTCACATTGGCCTTAGCTCCGGCGGCTGCAGCATTTGAAACCCAGCCTTCGTATGCCATGTCATTGACACATGAAGCAAACTTCTTTGAAGTAATTCCTGCTGCCTGACCAAGAACTACAAGTACATCCGTTGACCATACGCCGGTATTTTCAGCTGGCTGATTTGCGTACAACGCGCGGTGGTACTGCAAGAACTTTCCTTCATCAGCAGAACATGCAGCTGCATTGGCAGCATTGACAGATTCAGGTCCTAGGAAAGAAAGGGTGTGATAAACCACTGTTGCCTTCTTGTCGGCAATGAGAGATTCGATGTAATCGCCCTGGAGGCCTTCAAACTGCGCACAGACTGGGCATTGGAAATCTTCATAGATGTCGATGACCGGAACACCCTTGAGTTCGTCGTTGAAGACGATTCCATAACCACGATCTGCCGAAACGCTCGCAGGGGTCTTTGCAGATGTGTTTGTCTGCTTTGAAAGAAGCGTTGGTACCAACATGATGAGAAGAACGCCTACAACTACCGCAACTACGAGATTGCGAGTGAAGTTATCTTTGCCGGGTTGTTGTTTAGTCATTATTGCCTTCTCCTGGTTGGGTGAGAGATTTCGGTGCTTTATCGAGACCAAATTTAGTATGCGGGAAGAGAGTTAGGTACACCGCGAGCAGTGTGAGACCCGTGTCGCGCAGAAGCGGCGTTAAGTAATCTGCCTCACCAGGAGCAACCTGTCCCCCACCTCCGAAGCAGCCGCAATCAATAGAGAGTCCGCGCGCCCATGCCTGCGAGATTCCGATCATGAAGGCGAACATCAGTAGCCCGCTAGCAAGTGCAGATAGACGAGTCGCGGCACCTAAGACAAGCAAAATTCCAACCGCTAATTCAAAGAAAGGAAGGAAGACTCCCATGAAATTCGCCAATGGGATTGGCAGAAGTTCATATGCGCGCACGGCCATCTGCGACTTATCAAGCTCATCAAACTTTAGGTAACCGGCAACAATAAGAGTTCCGCCTAGAACCAAACGGGCCACTAGGCCGATCCATGGTTGATATTTCTTCATCGTCCTTCACGTACTCCTAACGATAATTCGCTGGCAAGATTTTTAACTGCTTGCAAACCTGTTGCTTCATCGGGTGCATCGAGCAAAGCCTTGATGAATGCTGAACCGACGATAACTCCATCTGCATAACCAGCAACACCTTTAGCTTGCTCGCGCGTTGACACCCCAAGTCCGACCGCGATAGGAAGCTGTGAAGTCTTACGAATGCGAGCAACCAAATCAGGTGCGCCTGATGAAACGGTGGTGCGAGTTCCAGTAACACCCATCAAGCTGGCAGCGTAGATAAAACCTCCGCAGCGTGATGTCACTTGAGGAAGTCGAGTATCAGTTGTACTTGGCGCGACAACGTAGATGGGATTGATTGCTGTCTTTTCCACGGCATCTTTCCACGGCGCAGATTCTTCAATAGTGAGGTCGGGAGTAATGACACCGGATCCACCGTTATCTGAAATCGACTGAGCAAACTTTTCCACGCCATACTTTTCAATCGGATTCCAGTACGTCATTACTACGGCTGGAACACCAGCATCGGTAGCAACTTTGAGAGCCTCGAAGACTTCCTTGGCACCCGTTCCATGTGCAAGTGCTTGATCCGCTGCTGCCTGAATCGTCGGGCCATCCATTACTGGATCGCTATAGGGGAAACCGATTTCAATAGCGTCGACCCCGCCGTCGACAAAAGCTTGAATGACTTTCTTGCAACCTTCGATACTTGGAAATCCTGCAGGTATATATGCGATCAGCGCCGCACGGTTTTCCGCACGAGTTTTTACAAAGAGATCATCGAGCGCAGTTGTCATTTAGAGAGGAATTCCAAAGTATTGCGCAGCAGTGTGTACATCTTTATCTCCGCGACCAGAGAGATTGATGAGGATGATTGCATCCTTGCCTAGCTCATTTCCCACTTGGAGCGCACCAGCTAGTGCATGTGCTGTTTCAATCGCAGGAATAATTCCTTCGGTTTTGCAAAGAAGTGCGAAAGCGTGCATTGCTTCCGCATCGGTAACTGCTCGATATTCAGCTCGGCCAATGTCATGCAGATATGCATGTTCTGGTCCAACGCCTGGATAATCTAAACCTGCAGAGATTGAATGGGACTCGATGGTCTGACCATTTTCATCCTGCAAGACATAGGTGCGATTTCCATGGAGAACGCCCGGTGATCCACCTGTGATTGTTGCTGCATGGCGACCAGTCTCAACACCGTCTCCTGCAGCTTCAAGACCAATGAGGCGGACGCCTTTATCACCAATAAAGCGATGGAAGATACCGATCGCGTTAGAGCCTCCACCAACGCACGCAAGTACTGCATCGGGAAGGCGGCCGGTAAGAGCAAGAACTTGTTCGCGGGATTCTTCGCCGATGATCTTATGGAAGTCGCGGACCATGGATGGGAAAGGGTGCGGGCCGGCAACAGTTCCGAGCATGTAGTGAGTGGTTTCAACGTTGGTAACCCAGTCACGCATCGCTTCGTTAATTGCATCTTTGAGAGTACGTGAACCCGACGTAACGGGTACTACTTCTGCGCCTAACAATTTCATTCGAGCCACATTAAGTGCTTGGCGCTTTGTATCTTCTTCGCACATGTAGACGACGCATTCGAGGCCCATAAGGGCTGCAGCAGTTGCAGAGGCAACGCCATGTTGTCCTGCTCCGGTTTCAGCAATGATGCGCTTCTTACCCATGCGCTTAGTGAGAAGGGCTTGGCCTAAAACATTATTTATTTTGTGGCTACCAGTGTGGTTGAGATCTTCGCGCTTAAGAAGAATGCGCGCTCCCCCGGCATGCTCACTGAATCGCTTTGCATCGGTGATGATGCTTGGTCGACCTGTGTAAGTGCGATGCAGTTCAGCTAACTCTTCAATAAATGTTGGATCAGTCTGCGCTTTAATTCGAGCGGCATCGAGTTCTTCAAGCGCTCCAATCAGAGCTTCAGGTACAAAGCGCCCACCATATGGGCCAAAATGTCCTGCGAGATCATCGACAGTCGTCATGGATTAAGACTACCCGCGACCTAGTAGTTCCTGCATGGCAGAATTTGGATTCCCAGACTTCACAAGAGTTTCCCCGACTAATATCGCAGTTGCGCCAGCGCTTTGAGCGAACTCAACGTCTGAACGAGTAGCAATTCCGGATTCAGCGACTCGAATCACATTCGATGGAATACGCGGGATGAGGTCGGCGAATGCTGCACTATCTACATCGAGAGTTTTCAGATTGCGAGAATTAACGCCAATAATGCGCGGTTCAATGTCCATCGCACTCTCAAGTTCTTGCGCAGTGTGAACTTCAATGAGAGAAGCCATCCCCAATTCGTTTGCCAGATCGTAAAAATCTCTGAGCTGGCTCTTTGATAGAGCTGCCACGATGAGAAGCACGATATCTGCACCATGTGCGCGCGCTTCTAGGAACTGATACTCATCAACCATAAAATCTTTACGAAGTACTGGAATTGTGATGCGCTTTCGCACGGCATCGAGATCTTCGAGAGAGCCACCAAAGCGACGGCGTTCGGTCAGAACACTTACAGCAGCAGCGCCTGCTTCTTGGTATTGCTCAGCAAGTGAAGCTGGGTCTGTGATTGGGGCAAGTGATCCCTTGCTTGGAGATGAACGCTTTACTTCAGCAATCACATTCATCTCATCGCGAGTTAAGAATGAATGCGCATCAAGTGCTGGTTCGGTTTCTTCCATGCGCTTATGAATCTGAGCTAGCGGAAGGCGGCGCGCAGCAAGATCTTCGCGAACGCCTTCGATGATGGAGTCAAGGACGCTCATGTGTGGTCCTCTGTGGGATCAATGCCCTTATCCATGGCGTTCCACGGAGTGATTTTCTTTGGTTCGCGTTCGTAACGAGCCGAGAGGCGAATTTTTCGACTGATTGCAATCGCCAGAACTGAGACGAGCAAGAGTGAGATTCCTAATTTGAACATTAACTACGCTTCAATTCATTAGCGGCAGTAATTGCGCCAAGCACGGCGGCTGCCTTATTGAGCGTCTCTTCGTTTTCTGAAGCGGGATCTGAATCTGCGACAAGACCAGCACCTGCTTGAACGTATGCAGTCCCCTTATGAAGGAGAGCTGTGCGAATCGCAATGCACGCATCAATGTTTCCAGTGAAGTCGAAGTAGCCAATTGCTCCACCATAGAGACCGCGTCGTGTCGGTTCGAGTGTTTCAATAATCTCCATTGCGCGAGGTTTCGGTGCACCTGAAAGTGTTCCGGCTGGGAAGACTGAGAAGAGCGCATCAATGGGAGTTGAATCTTTACCCAGCTTTCCAATCACTGTTGAGACAATATGCATAACATGCGAATAACGCTCAATGTGCATGAAGTCGATGACCTCGACGCTACCTGGGGCGCACACGCGACCTAGATCATTTCGACCTAAGTCAACGAGCATGAGGTGCTCTGCGCGCTCTTTAGGATCGGCAAGCAGTTCTTCTCCTAGGCGAATATCTTCTTCAACAGATGCTGAGCGACGGCGCGTTCCAGCAATTGGGTGCACCATCACTTCAGTACCAGTTACCTTGACGAGAGCTTCTGGGCTTGAACCAACCACCTCAATGCCATCTTCAAATCTAAAGAGATACATATAAGGACTTGGATTATTCAGTCGAAGCATGCGGTAAACATCGAGTGCATCGGCGGCGCATGGCATTGAGAATCTCTGGGAAAGAACAATTTGGAATGCTTCGCCCGCGCGAATCTCTTCTTTGGCAATTTCTACTTTAGACATGAATTCATCAGCGCTCATGTTGCGCTCGAATTGAGGCGCAGTCTTTGCAGGAATCTTCGAGACATCTCCGGCAAGGGGTGCGAGAAGTTCTGCTTGCATTCGATCAAGTCGAGATACTGCATCTGCATACGATTCATCGATGCGCTCGTTTGAACCATCCCAGTTGATTGCATTGGCAATCAAGGTAATTGTTCCTTCGCTGTGATCCATCACGGCCAAATCACTCGTTAACATAAATGCAATTTCTGGAAGATCAATATCCTTTGTTGCAAGGTTTGAAATCTTTTCAAGACGGCGCACAGAGTCATAGCCCATGTATCCAACGAGTCCACCTGTAAGTGTTGGTAGGCCTTCGATCTTGGGAGACTTCAGGTGGGCAACAGTTTTGCGAAGTGCCTCGAGTGGGTTCATACCCTGCGGAACTCCAGCGGGTGGCTTTCCTAGCCACACTGCAACGCCATCTTTCTCAGTCAAAGTTGTCTGGCTGTGTGCGCCAATAAATGAGTAACGAGACCAGACTCCCCCATGTTCGGCAGATTCCAGAAGAAATGTTCCGGGTAGGTTCTTTGCAAGTTTCTTATAAATATTAAGTGGGGTTTCACCATCGCCTAAGAGTTTGCGATAGACAGGAATAACATTGTTGCTCTTCGCATATTCGCGAAATTCTTCAATCTTCATCTTGCTATCTCTATATTTCTATGGAAGCAGGTGCGATCACCTGTGTGACATGCTGCCCCGGTCTGTTCTACTTTGAAAACAAGCGCATCTCCGTCGCAATCAATGGCGATGGAATGCACGAGTTGAGTGTGGCCTGAAGTAGCGCCTTTTTCCCACAGTTCATTACGGCTACGCGACCAATAAGTCGCGCGCCCAGTTGCAAGAGTTGTGGCCAGCGATTGCGCGTTGACATAGGCGAGCATCAAAACTTCACCTGAGTGAATATCTTGAGCAATTGCGGGGATCAGAGCTGCCGGATCTTTAAGGAGCGCAGAAATCTCTGGACTCAGTTCTGTGCTCATATGCGTATTCTGCCTTAGACCGTATGCGCATTGCGCACTGAATAATTGTGGCCAGAGAGGTACTTCTTCACATCACCGATACGGTGAATTCCGAAGTGGAAGACACTGGCTGCCAGGAGTGCATCGGCTCCGGCATCGAGCGCTGATGCAAAATCTTCGAGGGTGCCGGCGCCACCGCTAGCAATGAGCGGAACCTTTGAGACAGCGCGGACTGCAGTGATCATCCCGATGTCATAACCAGCGCGAGTGCCGTCAGCATCCATGGAGTTAAGAAGGATTTCACCAACGCCAAGTGCACAGGCCTTTTCAACCCAGGCAAGCGCATCGACGCCCGCAGATTCGCGACCGCCATGAGTTGTCACTTCAAAACCTGAATCGGTACGGGCGCGACGTGCATCGACAGAAAGAACCAGTACTTGCGAACCAAAACGATCTGCAATCTCTGCAATCAACTCAGGTCGGGCAAGAGCTGCAGTATTGATTGAAACTTTATCGGCGCCTGCGCGAAGTAAGCGATCTACATCTTCGACTGTTCGAATTCCGCCACCTACCGTGAGTGGGATAAATACTTGCTCAGCAGTCTTGCGAACTACATCAAGTGTTGTTTCGCGCCCTGCAACGCTTGCAGAGATATCTAGGAAGGTAAGTTCGTCTGCACCTTCGTGTCCGTAGAGCGAAGCCATCTCAACGGGATCTCCGGCATCAACGAGATCAGTGAAGTTAACGCCCTTAACGACTCGACCGTCGGTGACATCGAGGCACGGAATGATGCGGACTGAAAGTGTCATCGACGAGTCAGTTCTAAGGCCTGTTCGAGAGTGAATGCACCGGCATAGAGCGCCTTACCGACAATTGCACCTTCGACGCCGATTTCATTAAGAGAAGCAAGGGCAGCTATGTCATCGAGTGATGAAATACCACCGGATGCAACAACCGGTTTCTTTGTTACCGCGCATACTTCTTGAAGCAATTCCAGATTTGGACCCTTGAGCGTTCCATCCTTTGTCACATCTGTTACTACGTAGCGAGAACATCCATCGCGCTCTAGACGTTCGATTGTTTCAAAGAGGTCGCCGCCTTCTTTAGTCCATCCACGAGCTGCAAGAACATGTCCGCGAACATCGAGGCCGACAGCGATGCGATCTCCATGTTCGGCGATAACGCGCGCAGTCCACTCAGGGTTTTCAAGCGCTGCAGTTCCGAGATTTACTCGAACACAACCGGTTGCAAGTGCGCGTCGCAGTGATTCGTCATCGCGGATTCCACCAGAGAGTTCGACTTTGATATCCAGTTTTCCAACTACTTCTGCAAGCAGTGCGCTATTTTCTCCGCGGCCAAATGCTGCATCGAGATCAACGAGGTGGAGCCATTCAGCGCCTGCAGCTTGGAATTCGAGGGCAACCTCAAGTGGATTTCCGTACGCGGTCTCAGCATCGAGTTCGCCTTGAACAAGACGTACTGCGCGTCCATCTTTAACGTCGACTGCAGGTAAAAGTTCTAGGTAGCTCATAGCGAGTCAGTCCAATTCTTAATCAGATGCAGACCTGCATCTCCGGATTTTTCTGGATGAAATTGCGTCGCTGCAATGGCTCCATCTTCAACTGCTGCAAGGAAATCTTCTCCGTGATGAGCCATCGTCGCGATCGCTCCAACCTTCTTCTTCGCAGCGTATGAGTGGACGAAGTAGAACGATTCATTCTCAACGCCTTTAAAGAGCGAGCTTCCAGTTCCGGCAGAAACGGTATTCCAACCCATATGCGGCAATATCGGCGCTTCAAGTTTTTCTACCGTTGCATCCCATACGCCAACACCATCATGGTTTCCGCGCTCGACTCCTTGTGCAAAGAGAATCTGCATACCAACGCAGATTCCTAATGTAGGGCGCTTTAATGAAACTCGTTCGCGCACAAGTTGGTCGCCGCGAACTCCAGAAAGCCCCTGCATGCAAGCAGCAAATGCTCCCACTCCGGGCACTACGAGACCTTCGGCATTGAGCGCAACTTCATAATCAGATGTCAGTACGACCTCTTTGCCTGAAGTTTCAAAAGCGCGTTGCGCTGAACGTAGATTGCCAGATCCGTAATCGAGAATTGCAATCACGAACGTTAGAGAGAGCCCTTTGTGGAAGGAATTCCCGCAACGCGACCATCGAGTGCAACAGCATCGCGAAGTGCGCGAGCCACTGCTTTGAACTGTGCTTCAAAGACGTGGTGAGCATTGCGACCTTCAAGGACACGTACGTGAAGAGCGATACGCGCTTCTGCAACGATGGATTCCCAGATGTGCTTTCCAAGAGTTGTATCGAATGTTCCGATGAGTTCGACGATTTCAGGTTGGCGGTGCACAAGGTATGGTCGACCAGAAAGATCGACCGCAGCCTGCACGAGCACCTCATCAAGAGGAACCATTGCATCTCCGAAGCGGCGGATGCCTGCTTTATCTCCGAGAGCTTCGCGAAGTGCTTGGCCAAATGCGAGTGACGTATCTTCAACGGTATGGTGTGAATCAACATCGACATCACCGGTTGTCTTCACAGCGAGATTAAATCCTGAGTGCTTACCAAGCTGGCTGAGCATGTGATCGAAGAATGGGACTCCGGTGTCAACTGAAATCTCACCAGTTCCATCGAGATTGAGTTCTACAAGAACGCTCGACTCTTTAGTGGTGCGTTCGACTCGTGATGTTCTGCTCATTTTTCTCCCAGGCAAACCGATAGCGTTGAAATAAATTTGGTATTTTCGGCCTCATTGCCAATGGTGACTCTTAAGTAGCCCAATAATCCCACATCTCTAATGAGAACTCCCCTATCGAGCATCGCCTGCCAGAGCTGTGCCGATGGCATATCGAATCCTGAGAAGAGCAGGAAGTTAGATGCGCTCGGAATGACCTTCAGTCCCATTTCAGTTAGCTGCGCTGCGACGCGATCACGATCAGTGCGAATTTGAGCGACTGTGCCAAGAAGCTCGCTCTGGAAATCTAGCGCGACTTCACCAGCTGCCTGTGTGAGCGCGCTGAGGTGATACGGCAAGCGAACTAAGAACATTGCATCGATGACAGCAGGGTCTGCGACCAGATATCCAAGACGAACACCAGCAAATGCAAAAGCCTTACTCATGGTTCGAATAACAACCACATGTGGATATTTGTTGATCAGAGTGACAGCAGATTTCTCCTCAGAAAATTCTGCATACGCTTCATCGACTATCAATAACCCAGAAGTGAGTCTTGCAATCTTCTCAATTTCATCGACGGTGATTGAAGATCCGGTTGGATTATTTGGCGTTGTAATGAATGTAAGAGTTGGCTTTTCGCGCTGAATCTGCGAAATTGCTGAATCAATATCAAGGCTGAAATCTTCGCGCCGACTTCCGTTGAGCCACTGTACCTGGGTAACTTTTGCAATCAGTGGGTGCATTGAATAAGAAGGCGTAAAACCAAGTGCTGTCCCTCCGCCGAAAGCCATAAAGAGAGATTGGATAATCTCGTTGCTTCCATTTGCGGCCCACAAATTCTTTGAATCGAATTCAGTGCCAGATAGACCATTGATGAATTCGGCAAGCTTGGTGCGCAGAACTACGGCGTCACGATCAGGATAACGATTGAGAGTAAGCGCTACCTCTGAGACTCGATCGGCGATTGCCTTGGCAAGTTGTAGCGAGGGAGCATAGGGATTCTCATTGGTATTCATCACCGCTTCTGCGGGAATTTGAGGAGCCCCATACGGTGAAAGTTCGCGAAGATTTTGGCGAAGCGGAAGCCATGCTGGCCACTGGTTCATAGATTTTCCAATCGCGCCGTCATTGCTTCACCGTGAGCTGGAAGATCTTCGGAGTTAGCCAAAGTCACCACAGTGTCGAGAATGTCGGTAAATGCTTTCTGGTCATACTCGATGAAGTGAAGACCGCGTAGGAAAGTTTGCACAGATAGTCCGCTGCTGTGGCATGCACATCCACCCGTAGGTAGCACGTGGTTTGAGCCAGCTGAATAATCACCTAATGAAACTGGTGAGAAGCGGCCAATAAATACTGCGCCTGCATTACGAATCTGCGCAGCATCGCGTGCAGAGTTCTTCGTCTGAATTTCAAGGTGCTCTGCTGCATATGCATTAACGACATCAAGACCTTGTTCCACCGAATCAACTAAGACGATGGCTGATTGAATACCAGTGAGCGCAGTGCGAATTCGTTCTGAATGCTTAGTTGTCGCAACCCGCTTTTCTAGCTCGGTCTCGACATCCTTGGCAAGCTGGGTTGAAGTTGTCACAAGGACCGCGGCTGCAATGACATCGTGTTCAGCTTGGCTAATGAGATCAGCTGCGACATCTGCAGCGAGTGCGCTTTCATCAGCAAGAATTGCAATCTCTGTTGGCCCAGCCTCTGAATCGATACCGATGATTCCACGAAGCGCACGCTTAGCAGCAGCAACGTAGATATTTCCAGGTCCTGTAACGAGGTCGCACTTTTGTGCAACACCTTTCATTCCATATCCAAAGAGCGCAATCGCTTGCGCTCCCCCGACTGCATAAACCTCGGTGATTCCAAGGAGTGCGCAGGTTGCAAGGATTGTTGGGTGTGGAAGTCCGCCGAATTCTTTTTGAGGTGGGGAAGCAACTGCGATGCTCTGCACCTGTGCAATCTGCGCTGGAATCACATTCATCATCACGCTACTTGGATAAACAGCGCGACCTCCTGGGACGTAGAGGCCAACGCGATCTACAGGAACCCATTTCTCGGTAACAGTTCCTCCATCAACAACTGTTGTGCGAGTTTCACCGCGAACCTGATCATTGTGGACTTTACGAATGCGCGATGCCGATTCTTCAAGTGCACTACGAATAGCGGGATCTAATTGGGTAAGTGCTTGATCGAGAGCTGATTGAGGAACTCGAATTGAGGCAGGTGTAACGCCATCAAATTCTTGAGCTAGTGCGATCAGATCCGCTTCGCTTCCGTGTTGAACTCTACGAAGAATCGGTTCAATGAGAACCATCGCTTGCGCAACATCGAGCTGGGCGCGTGGAAGCTCGGCTTGATAGCCAGCCTTATCAAGGGACTTTCCACGTAGATCAACGGTGCGAATCACGTGCGCGATTCTACTTTGTGTAGCGAGAGCGCGAAGACCCTTTAAATCCTAACGAGACAGTCTGGTCCAAGAATTGCCTTGAGATCTGCGCTCAAACTTGGTGATGATGTTACTAGCGCGTCAATTTTGAGAGTCGTTGATTTCTGTTGATCAATGACTTGCAGGTGAACTTCACGCTTTCCAGGATGTGAGCGGAGAATCTCTTTCATGCGTTCAACAATGGGAGGTGTCACTTGAGCTGCTGGCAACGAGATGAGAAGTGGCCCAGTTGGAGCTGCGGAAATATCTGGCATCTTCATTTCAAGGGCAGTGAATCGAACTTGCTCATCAGTGCGTGAGAATCGCCCACGAACAACCACAACTCGATCTTCGGTAAGTGAAAGCGCATATTGGTTATAAGTATTGGAGAAGAACAGAACTTCAATCGCACCTTCGAGGTCTTCAACGTTGACAACAGCCCACGATGCGCCTTGACGTGAAACTTTTCTCTGAATGCCGGTAATCAATCCGCCAATGGTGACCATTCCATCTTGCGGGCCATCATCGAGGAGCTGGCTGATCGACATGTCGGTATGTGAGCGAAGAACATGTTCGACGCCCAAGAGCGGATGGTCTGAAACGTAGAGCCCCAACATCTCGCGCTCGAATGTAAGCAACGTTGACTTGTCCCATTCGGTTGCAGGGATCTCAATATCAAGACCAGCAACTTGTGTAATGGAATCTCCGCCGAAGAGATCAAACTGCCCAATCGCCTCGGCGCGCTTGGTTTCAATCACCGAATCAATAGCTTCAAGGTGGATAGCCATCAGCCCCTTACGAGGATGCTCAAGTGAATCAAAAGCACCAGCTTTAATGAGAGATTCGATGGTCTTCTTATTGCAGACGTTGGCGTCGACCTTTGCAAGGAAATCTCCGAAGGAGGCGAAAGCTCCCTTGCTCTCTCGAGCTGCCTTTACAGATGCGACAACACCTTCGCCTACGTTACGAATTGCAGCTAGGCCGAAGCGGATGTCTTTTCCGCGAGGTGTGTATTCAGCATCTGATTCATTGACATCGGGTGGAAGTACTTTGATCCCCATGCGGCGGCACTCAGAGAGGTAGAGCGCAGACTTATCTTTATCATCGCGCACGCTAGTAAGAAGTGCTGCCATGTATTCAGTTGGATAGTTCGCTTTGAGGTAGGCGGTCCAGAAAGAAACCACGCCGTAACCAGCGCTATGCGCTCGGTTAAATGCGTAATCAGAGAACGGAATCAGAACTTCCCAGAGTCGCTTAATGGCACTGACAGAGAAACCGTTCTCCTTCATGCCCGCTTCAAATGGGATGTACTCCTTGTCCAGGATCTCCTTATTCTTCTTACCCATTGCCTTACGCAACAAATCTGCGCGACCGAGAGTAAAGCCAGCAACTTTCTGGGCAATCGCCATAACTTGCTCTTGATAAACAATGAGGCCGTATGTGTCACCAAGAATTTCCTGAAGTGGTTCAGAAAGTTCAGGGTGAATTGGTTCGACAGGTTTGCGGCCATTCTTGCGATCGGCATAGTTATTGTGCGCGTTCTCACCCATTGGTCCTGGACGATAGAGTGCGATAACAGCTGAAATATCCGCAAAAGAATCTGGTGACATGCTGCGAAGAAGTGCACGCATCGGCCCGCCGTCGAGCTGGAATACACCCAAGGTGTCACCGCGTGAGAGAAGTTCGAATGTCTTCTGATCGCTGAGCGGAAGGTCTTCAAGGACTACATCAATATTCTGGTTCGCCTTGATATTAAGGAGTGCATCATCTAGTACCGATAAGTTTCGAAGACCGAGGAAGTCCATCTTGAGGAGCCCAGTAGATTCGCATGCACCCATATCGAATTGAGTGATGATTGCGCCATCTGCTTCACGGCGATGGATAGGAATAACATCGAGCAAAGGTTCGCGCGAAAGGATTACACCGGCTGCGTGCACTCCCCATTGACGCTTAAGACCTTCAAGGCCCTTGGCTAGATCTACAACGCGCTTTGAGTCTGGATCTGTTTCGTAGAGTTGGCGGAATTCACCGGCTTCACCATGGCGGGCATCCTTGGTATCAAATACTCCAGAAAGCGTGATGTCTTTACCCATGACAGAAGGCGGAAGAGCCTTTGTGAGCTTTTCGCCAATTGCATACGGGTAGCCCAGAACGCGGGTTGCATCTTTGAGTGATTGCTTGGATTTAATGGTTCCGTAAGTGATGATTTGAGCAACGCGGTCTTCACCGTACTTTTCAGTTGCGTATCGAATCATTTCGGAGCGACGACGTTCGTCGAAGTCGAGATCGATATCAGGCATCGAAATACGTTCTGGATTGAGGAATCGCTCAAACAAAAGTCCGTGCTCGATTGGATCAAGTCCTGTGATGCCAAGTGCATATGCAACAAGAGAACCTGCTGCAGATCCACGACCTGGGCCTACGCGAATTCCAACTTTCTTTGCATGCCCGACGAGGTCTGCCACAACTAGGAAGTAACCCGGGAATCCCATCTTGGCCATAACATCGAGTTCATATTGCAGACGAGTGCGATATTCCTCAGTTGCCTTGTCGCCAAGTTTTTCAATAAGACCGCGGACAGATTCTTTGCGCAGCCAGGTATCTTCAGTTTCACCCTTGGGAACATCGAAGGCAGGAAGTAAGTTTTCATTTTCGCGAAGTTTGACGTTGCATCGCTCTGCGATCAGAAGAGTGTTGTCGCAGGATTCGGGGATATCTTTGAAAAGTTCGCGCATCTGCGCTGGGGTCTTGAGGTAGAACTCATCGTTATCGAATTTAAAACGCTTCGGGTCTGCCAACGTTGAACCCGATTGCACGCAAAGAAGAGCTTCGTGAGCTGCAGCATCTTCGTGGCGTGTGTAGTGGAGATCATTTGTTGCAAGCAGCGGAAGCTTTAGCTCTTTGCCGAGTTTAAGAAGATCGGCCTTGACGCGGGATTCAATATCGATTTGGTGATCCATGACTTCAAGGAAGAAGTTGTTGGCTCCAAAGATGTCTCGGTAATCACTTGCTGCGCGTAAGGCCTCTTTGTAATTTCCCATTCGAAGACGCGTTTGAATTTCTCCACCTGGGCAACCCGTTGTTGCAATCAGACCATCTGCATATCGCGATATCAGTTCGCGATCCATGCGAGGCTTGTAGTAATAACCTTCGAGAGAGGCAAGAGAAGAAAGTCGAAATAAATTAGCTAGCCCTTGGTTGTTCTCGGCCAAGATGGTCATGTGCGTATATGCACCGCCGCCTGAAACATCGTCTTCGCCGCCATCGGCCCACTGCACGCGCTTCTTATCAAAACGTGATTCAGGTGCAACGTAGGCTTCGATACCAATAATTGGTTTGACGCCAGCTTTCGTTGCTTGTTTATAGAAATCAAATGCGCCGAAGACATTTCCATGATCTGTCATGGCGATTGCCGGCATTTCTTGGCGAGCTACTTCGGAAACTAAATCTCCGACGCGCGCGGCACCATCGAGCATCGAGTACTCGGTATGCACATGAAGATGTACAAACGAGTCTTGCGTCGATGCCCGTGAAGCTGAAAAATCTTCAGATGACATGGTGGCGCAACATTAGCGCCTAAGGCAGAACTGCTTCGGATAGCAACGCCAAAGATGCCTGAAGGTCAGCTGGATATTGCGCGGTTAACACGAGCGGATTTCCATTCGTTGGGTGGTTAAAGCGCAGTTCAAGAGCATGAAGCCAAGGTCGAGACATTTTCATCTTCTTACCAAGGACAGGGTCTGCGCCATAAGTCGTATCCCCCACGAGCGGATGACCGAGAGCTGAGAAGTGAACACGAATTTGATGGGTACGTCCGGTTTCGAGTTCAACCTTCACCAATGAGACTGAGCGGTAATACTCGATTACTTCGTAATGAGTGATGCTCTCTTTGCCCGTTGCAACCACTGCAAAACGGTGATCTTCTTTTGGGTGGCGATCGATAGGTGCATCAATTGTTCCTGTTGATGGATCCATATGGCCCTGCACAAGTGCGTGATACGTTTTTTCAACTTCGTGTTCGCGGAACATCTCTTTCAATTTGAGATACGCAGCTTCTGTCTTTGCAATGATCATTAGTCCAGAAGTTCCCGCATCGAGGCGATGTACAACTCCAGCACGTTCAGCAGGCCCTGATGTGGAGATTGTGTAACCCGCAGCCATCAGTGCACCAACAACGGTGGGTCCCATCCATCCTGGACTGGGGTGGGCTGCGCAACCAACCGGCTTATCAATCACGACGATGTCGTCATCGTTATAGACGACAGTGAGACCTTCGAGTGGAGTCAGCGGAATGGGATCTTGGTTGAGTGGAGCTGGCATCAGCACTTCAATGACTTGTCCCGCTGCAACGCGATCAGATTTCTGCATCGCTTGATTGCCTGTTGTGATGTCACCATCTTCGAGAAGCTTGACGATTGTCGTACGCGAAAGACCTAAGACTCGAGTGAGCGCGCTATCAATGCGCTCCCCTGCGACACCTTCGGGGACTGTCAATTGCCTTAAATCTCTACTCATATGTGGCTACCTTACCCGTGTAATGGGAGGGATATTTCGCATCGTCAGCACAAAAGCGATGACTGCTGCAGTTGATATCGCCATATCTGCAAGATTGAAGACAGGCCAGTTGGGTATCTGAATCCAATCAATCACATGTCCCTGTAGAAATGAAGGTTCGCGGAAGATTCGATCTGACAGATTACCTAGAACTCCACCAAGTAAGAGCCCTGCGGTCCATTGCCAGCCTTGGGAAGTAATTCGTGAAGCATAGGAAATAACTGTCACGACAACAGCCAAGGCCAGAAGTGAGAACAGAATCGTGAACCCTGTTGCAATGCTAAATGCTGCGCCTGAATTCTTAATGAGTGTGAATTGAAGAAAGTTTCCGACGATTTGTTTTGGGTTAGATGAGAATGTGGAGAGCGCCCAGGTCTTAGTTACAAAATCGAAGAGCCAGATAGTCCACGCGATTGCGAACAATCGGCGCACTTTAGCGGCGCTCTTCCTTCTGCTTGCAGATCATGCACAAAGTAGCGCGCGGAAATACTTGCAGACGAGCCTTACCAATCGCAGAACCGCAATCTTCGCAATAACCATATGACTTTGCATCAATTCGCTCGAGAGCGCGCTCTGTCTGCAAAACCATGTCGCGAGCGTTGATTACGAGAGACATTTCATGTTCGCGTTCGAAAGTCTTAGTTCCAGAATCTGCCTGATCATCGCCTGCACCTTCACCTGAATCCGCGATGAGTTCATCCATCTCTGCTTCGACGAGTGCAAGCTCGTGGCGAAGACGCTCGAGATCTTTTGCAATGTCGGCGCGAATTGACTTGAGTTCTGCAGCAGTCCAAGGAGCTTCACCTTCGGCTGCAGTAACAGGGGTAGGAGCTGCCTTAATTGGCTTCAGTGGTGCAACTTTCTTGCCGCTCTTTACTGGACGCGGTGGAGGTGGCATGACCAAGCGACGCTCTTCAACGACCGGCGCTGCTGTAGGTGCAACAACAGTTGCAACCGAAACAGTCTGAGATTTTTCATCTACGGTAAGAGTTGTCTTGCCGATCTTTGATGGGAATGGGCGACCTGGTGTCTTTGCCACAGAAGTTTTAGGAGCAGCCGCTTTCTTTACAGGTGCTGCCTTCTTTGCAGGAACTTTCTTAGCTGCAACCTTCTTAGCAGGAGCCTTCTTGGCGACCTTCTTTGCTGCAACCTTCTTAGCAGGAGCCTTCTTGGCGACCTTTTTTGCAGGCGCTTTCTTGGCAGGGGCCTTTTTTGCCGCCTTCTTCACAATCTTTTTTCCTGGCACGCCGCGCACCTTATGCGTTTTTCCCCTCGTAACCAACTTTGCCACGCATGGTTTAGACTTTGCGAGCAAGACCTTGCAGGAAAAGTGCGTTGATGAGGCCATCACCTTCGGAGCACGCTGGAAGATCCGCCACTTGAGCGGGGTAGAACCGGCCGGATGTAAGTAATAAAGAGGTATCTCCAGCATCTCAGCTGAAGCTACAAGGTGGGTGGTACCGCGAAATCGCCAGATTTCGTCCCTCCAGAAGTTCCTAACTTCTTGGAGGATTTTTTATGTCATCACCATTTCGCGCAATTCCAGCAGCGATCGATCTTCCAGCGATGGAACGTTCGATTCTAGATTTCTGGCGCGAGAATGAGATTTTCCAGAAGAGCATGCAATCACGTGCCAATGGAACTCCATGGACTTTTTATGAAGGCCCTCCTACTGCAAACGGTATGCCTGGTACTCACCACATTGAAGCGCGCGTATTTAAAGATGTCTTTCCTCGCTATCAAACGATGAAGGGAAAGTACGTAACCCGTAAAGCTGGATGGGATTGCCACGGACTCCCCGTAGAAATTGCCGTTGAGAAAGAGCTAGGTTTTTCCGGCAAGGGCGATATTGAAAAATTTGGAATTGCTCCCTTTAACGATAAGTGTCGTGAATCAGTAACCCGACACGTCGATGCATTTACGACAATGACGGAGCGCATGGGCTTCTGGGTTGATTTCGATCAGGCTTACTGGACGATGGCTCCTGAATATGTTGAGAGCGTCTGGTGGAGTCTTAAAGAGATTTGGAAGAAGGGTCTGCTCGTTCAAGACCATCGCGTTGCACCATATTGCCCTCGTTGCGGAACGGGACTTTCAGATCACGAGCTTTCTCAAGGATATGAAACTGTTACAGACCCTTCAGTCTTTGTCCGATTTCCTGCAACATCAGGAGAACTCGCAGAACTGGGCGCTTCATTCCTAGTGTGGACAACAACTCCTTGGACACTTGTCTCAAATACCGCAGTCGCAGTTCACCCGGATGTTGATTACGTCGTCGTGAAGGCAACCGTTGAAGAAGTGAGTGAAATTCTCGTTGTTGCAGAGCCACTCCTCTCAAAGGTCGCCGGGGAGCACGAAATCCTCAAGACGATTAAGGGTAAGGATTTAGAGCGCACAACATATAAGCGTCCATTTGATTACCTTGAAATCCCGGATTCACATTTCATTGTTTTAGCTACCTACGTCACCACCGAAGATGGAACTGGTCTTGTTCACCAATCCCCTGCATTTGGTGCAGACGATCTACAGGTGTGCCGCGCATATGGATTGCCTGTTGTGAATCCGATTGCACCTGACGGAACATTTCTTGCCGATGTCCCAGTGGTAGGTGGAATGTTCTTCAAGGAGGCAGATAAGCCACTTGTTAAAGAGTTGAAGACCAACGGCGTTCTGTACAAGCATCAACCATATGAGCACGAATACCCACACTGCTGGCGTTGCCACACTGCGTTGATCTACTACGCACAACCATCTTGGTACATCCGCACTACTTCCATTAAAGATGAATTGATCCGTGAAAATCAGAAAACAGATTGGCACCCAGAAACAATTAAGACTGGTCGCTACGGCGATTGGCTCACAAACAATATCGACTGGGCCCTTTCACGTAATCGTTATTGGGGCACTCCCCTTCCTATCTGGCGCTGTGAAAATAAGCATGAGGTCTGCGTTGATTCACTCAAAGAGCTAGGCGCTCTTGCCGGGCAAGAGCTCAGCGCAATGGATCCGCACCGCCCATTCGTTGATGACATCTCCTTTGCCTGTGCGCAATGTTCAGCAACTATGCACCGCGTCCCTGAAGTTATTGACTGTTGGTATGACTCAGGTGCGATGCCATTTGCTCAGTGGGGATACCCACACAAGGAAGGTTCAGTTGAGAAGTTCAAGGCTGCCTATCCAGCTGACTTTATCTGTGAAGCAATTGATCAGACCCGTGGCTGGTTCTATACCTTGATGGCTATTGGAACTTTGGTCTTTGATGAAAGTTCTTACAAGAGCGTTCTCTGCCTTGGCCATATCTTGGATAAAGATGGCCGCAAGATGAGTAAGCACCTCGGCAATGTTCTAGAACCAATTTCACTCATGGATCAACATGGCGCAGATGCCGTTCGCTGGTACATGTTGGCAGCAGGTTCACCATGGTCTGCCCGACGCGTTGGCCACGATGCAATCTCAGATGTTGTACGTAAGACACTTCTTACGTACTGGAACACAATCTCTTTCCACGCTCTCTATGCAGAGGCATCAAAGTTTGAACTCTCGCAGAGTCCTGCGCTGAGTGAGCGCTCCATGATGGATCAATGGATCATCAGCGAACTCAACGCACTCATTGTTGAAGTAGATAAGGCATATAACGACTTCGATTCGCAGAATGCGGGCCGAGTACTTGCTCGCTTTATCGACGATCTATCAAACTGGTACGTCCGTCGCTCACGTCGACGCTTCTGGGATGGAGATGTTGCAGCACTTGCTACTTTGCATGAGTGCCTCACAACCGTGACGCAACTCTTGGCGCCCATGGTTCCATTTATCGCAGAACACACATGGCAGGTATTGGTTCGCCCGGCCGACTCTGGAGCAGCCGCATCAGTACACCTGACCGACTTCCCAGTTGTGAACTCATCACTTATTAATGCTGCACTGAACGAACAGGTTGCTATGACTCGACGAGTTGTTGAGTTGGGTCGCTCTGCTCGAGCAGAGTCTGCAATCAAGATTCGACAGCCACTTCAGCGCGCACTTATTTCGGCACAGGGTTGGGCTTCTCTTCCTGAAGATATGAAGGCTCAGATTTCTGATGAACTTAACGTCATTGAACTTGAAGATATCGCCAATGCAGATGGAGATTTGGTAGATATCTCTGTGAAGGCCAATTTCAAATCCCTTGGCGCAAAATACGGCAAGGCTGTGCAGGATGTTGCAAAGTTAGTTGCTGCAGCTGATGCAACTGCTCTTGTAAAGGGTCTGCGCTCTACCGGAACAGCCACACTGGGTGAATTCACCATTGATATTGATGACTTGGTTGTCACTGAGGTTCCAAAGAGCGGCTGGATGGTTGCCAGCCATGATGGTGAGAGCGTTGCTCTTGATCTGGCGCTATCTCCAGAGTTGATTGCTTCAGGAAATGTTCGTGAAGTTATCCGCTTGATTCAAGAGCGTCGCAAGAGCGATGGTTTTGAAATCTCAGATCGCATTTCTGTGCGCTGGAGCGCTCCTGCCGAGTTAGCTGATGTGATTGCAGCCCACACGGCTCATATCTCTGATGAAGTCTTGGCGCTCTCATTCGAACTCGATGCATCAGTTGCTGCAGGAGATAACGAGTTAAGCGTTGGAGTAATTCTCGCTAAAGCTTAAGCGCTACAGAATTATTTTGATTGCGGTCTGCGCGAAATTGATCGCAATCAGAAGCACGATGAATGAGAGATCAATCGCCACTCCGCCTAGGCGAAGTGGCGGAACGAAGCGTTGAACAAATCTCATTGGGCGATCAGTGATGGAATACACCACTTCGAAGATTGCCAGCAAGAATGAATTGGGACGCCAGTTGCGGGCAAACATTCGAACGTAATCAATGATGATGCGCGCGAAGAGAGCTAACTTAAAGAGTCCAAGAAGCTGTACGAGAATCGATGAGAGCATATGTATTAGCTCTGATTGAAGAACGATGCTTGCGCAGCAGTCTTATCTTCATTGCTCACGCTGACATTTGCCGGCGAGAGAAGGAAGACTTTCAGGCTGATGCGTTCAATGCGGCCGTGAAGTCCGAAGACAAGACCACTTGCGAAGTCGACTAGACGCTTGCGCTCTGACTCTTCCATATCATCGAGATTGATGATGACAGGATTTCCTTCACGGTAGTACTCGCCAACTTTGCGAGCTTCAGAGTAAGAACGTGGTTGAAGAGTGATGATGTTGTATGAAGAAGCTGGCTCTTCAATCATTGCTGGCTGTGATGCAACTGGATGTACAGGTTGGTGAGAACCTAGAACTGTAACTCCTGTACGTTCGCGTGTTGGTCGCGCAACAGCGGCGCGCTGTGGAACCTCGGAAACGGTGGTCTCTTCATCTGTATCGACGAGGCCAAGGAAGCCCATCATTTTATTGAGTGCTGACATATGGCTAGGTTACTAGCGCACTGTGCGTGAGCCGAGGATTGAGCTACCTACGCGGATATGTGTCGCACCGCAGTCGATAGCAATTTCAAAGTCCCCTGACATTCCGGCAGAGAGGGCGTTGGCATCTGGGTAATTGCTGATAAATCTTCGATGAATGGCAGCGATTTCAGTAAAGGCAGATCTGGCCTCTGCTGCAACCGGCGGCACACACATCAAGCCAACGAGTCGAAGATTGGGTGATGCCAGCGCTGTATCTGCGAGGGCAGAGAGTTCAGATTCAACGACTCCCCCACGTGATGGATCGCCATCGAGTGAAAGTTGAAGGAAGATATCAATTGGCTTTGCGGCAACTTTCGATAGCTTTGAAATATGTCCAGAATTATCGAGTGAGTGAACTACATCGGCCCATTGTGCGATGTCTCGTAGCTTTCGACTCTGAATTTCACCTTGATAATGCCATCGACCATGTACTGCAGCGGATTTCTCGAGACCTTCTTCATTACGATTTTCACCAAAATCTCGTACACCTAATTCATGAAGGATGTGCACATCTGACGCTGGGTAGGTCTTTGTCACAACAATCAAAGTCACTTCTGGGTTCGTTATCCGCGCCTTAACAGCTTGGAGATTGTTGGCTAACTCTTCGCGACGGTTCATAGCGTAATGATCCCCGCCTGGCGCCCTGTAACTCCATCGCGCCGATACGAATAGAGATCGGCGTTCTCATGTGTGCATCTGAACTCATCGACAATGGCGATGCCGATGCCTTCGAGCACAGCACGCAGAGCAGCTGGAAGATCCAGCGCTGTTGTTCCCTGTGCCGTCTTTGCGCGTGCTGCCGGATGTAGGGCAACAACCTCATCGTGAATTTCCTGTGAAACTTCATAACAAGTTCCGCATATCGAAGGTCCGATGATTGCAGTGATATGCGAAGAACCCATATCGCGCATGACATCTATAGCCGCAAGTGCAACGCCATTAACAAGACCTTTGCGCCCAACATGAACAGCTGCCACCGATTGGCTTGAATGCAACAAAAGCGGGATGCAATCTGCTACCTGAACTGCAAGTGACACACCAGGTATCCCAGTAACTAAGGCATCAGCAGTGGGATCTTCATCCGAAACTTCTTCGATGATGGCAACGCGATTTCCATGCACTTGGGACATATATTGAATTGGACCAAGCTCTTTCGCTAAGAGCGCTCTATTCGAAAGAACAGTGTTGAGGTCATCAGTGACATGAGTACCCAGGTTAAGAGACGCAAAAGCACCGGAGCTTGCGCCACCGGTGCGATTGGTAAAGCGATACTTCATACGAAGTGCGTTCGTGGATTACTTCATGAAATCTGGGACATCAATTTCATCTTCAGAGACGAGCTCTTCAAATGTAATGCGCTTACGTGGTGAGGAGTCCAAATCAAGAGCCACAGAGAGTGGGTCATTGGAAGGAATTGGATCTGCTACGCCACCAAGAGTTGTTGCATTGATGACAGGCATCTCAACCTTCTTAGGTTCACCGCCTGCGAAGCCTGCCGCGATAACAGTGATGCGAACTTCATCGCCGAGAGCGTCATCGATAGTTGTACCAAAGATGATGCGCGCATCTGGGTGAGCGGCAGCTTGTACAAGCTCGCACGCTTCGTTAATTTCAAAGAGACCGAGATCAGAACCACCGGCAACGGAGAGAAGTACTCCCATTGCTCCATCAATAGATGCTTCAAGAAGTGGGCTTGAGATAGCAAGTTCTGCAGCACGGGAGGCGCGGTTATCTCCACGAGCCGAACCGATGCCCATGAGTGCTGAGCCAGCATCTGTCATCACTGTCTTCACATCTGCGAAGTCGAGGTTGATGAGTCCTGGCTGAGTAATAATTTCAGTAATTCCCTGAACGCCAGAAAGTAGAACTTGGTCCGCGCTCTTAAATGCATCAACTGCAGTAATTGATCGATCTGAAATCGCGAGGAGACGATCGTTAGGAATAACAATAAGTGTGTCTACTTGTTCGCGGAGAAGTTCGATTCCTTCTTCTGCTTGACGTGAACGAATCTTTCCTTCAAATGAGAATGGCTTTGTTACAACACCGATTGTGAGCGCACCGAGATCGCGTGCAATCTTTGCAACGATTGGGGCTCCACCAGTTCCAGTTCCGCCACCTTCACCCGCAGTTACAAAAACCATATCTGCACCACGAAGAATTTCTTCAATCTCTTCAGTGTGATCGATTGCAGCTTGACGACCCTTTTCAGGAGCAGCTCCTGCACCGAGACCCTTTGTTGATGCGCGACCAATATCAAGTTTCACATCTGCATCACTCATTAATAAATGTTGCGCATCAGTGTTGATTGCAATGAACTCAACGCCCTTTAATCCAACATCAATCATGCGATTGATTGCGTTTACTCCGCCGCCGCCGATACCGACAACTTTGATGACAGCTAAGTAATTCTGTGGTGCAGCCACGTGAGTCCCCCTTTAGAACTGTAAACCTCTACTTGAGAATTACATTTCTACTCTCTTTGATGGCGGCAACGTATGGCGTATGAAGGTAGTAATCAAAGACCGCCACGAACTATTTTCTCAACTACAACTTGAGTGAATTGTTATTACTTCACGATAGGTGCATGTGGTGCACTGACATCAATACGACGTACTTTCTTATTCTCTTCAAGTGCGAGAAGTGCGTCAATAACCTCTATTTTCAATGCAGTTTCTTCATTTGCGCCCCACAAGATTTGAACGTTACGACCATCGACTTCATAGAAGAGTGCGAAGTTCGAGCTATTGCGAGCGGTCAGAGAAACGATTCTTCTTTGAAAATCTCGCGGGAGACCTTGGAATACCTCGATTGCAGCAAGACCAAGGGTCGGAGAATTAGCTGAAACTCGAGGAAGATCTGCCGTTGTAAATCCAGGCAGAGTGAAGATCGTTCCAGAAGCATCGATAGTTGACCCATTGAAAATTGCAGTGGGGGTCCGAGGCTTTACAACTATTTCTACTTCTCCACCAAGCCAATTACGAGAAACCTGCGCGGATTCAATCCACTTGAGGTGAAGTAAACGCTTCTCAATAGCTTGAGGCTCTACGCGCGCCAGCTTCTGCCCCATTGCTACTGCCGAAATCTTTGTAATCGCAGATTTGGATTCGGGTGTTGGTGAGCCAGTGACAGCAATCGAGGACACGGTAAAGATTGAAGACCACGCTAAGAGGTAGATGAGTCCTCCGAATAACGCTGCAGCAACCACGGCAGCTAAAGGAATCTTTGTGAATTTACGCAAAGCGGCGTTGCAGCCCTTCAGCAATGATTGGAGCCAAGGAATTCACATCTCCAGCTCCGAGAGTAATAATCACATCTCCAGGCCTTGCTATCTCAATTACTCGTTCAGAAGCTGATGCAAAGTTTGGAATGAAATGACCCCGGCTCATCTTCTCTGCAATGAGTGATGATGAAACCCCATGAATAGGTTTCTCACTCGCCGCATAGATTTCGAGCAGAGTGACATCGTCAGCAAGGTCGAGGGACGCAGCAAAGTCATTTAGGAATGCTTGGGTACGGGAATAGCGATGCGGTTGGAAAATAACTAGGACACGGCCATCGCCTGCATAACGACGCGCAGCCTGCAACGTCACTGTAATTTCAGTGGGATGGTGGCCATAGTCATCAATAATTCTGATTCCATGTTCTGTCGCCTTTAATTCAAAGCGACGTCCAGCTCCACGGAAATTATGAAGTCCTTCAAGGAGTTGGTGGATTGGCATCTCGAGAGTGAGTCCCATCGCAAGGCAGGACGCTGCGTTGAGAAGATTGTGGTGGCCCGGAACTTGAAGTTCGAGATGACCGACAGCCCTTCCTCTCCACATCACGCGCGCTGACGATCCCATGGCTTTAAGTTCAATCTGATCGATGCGAAGGTCTGCGTTCTCAGATTCACCATAAGAAATTGGTGTACATGTGAGCGCTGAAGTACCAAGTCGTGTTGCTCCTGCATCATCTGCGCAATAAACAAGAAATCCTTGCGGCGAAATTGTGGCCGCGAAATTCTCGAATACCTCTGTGACTGCCTCGGGAGTGTGAAAGAAGTCGACATGGTCATGCTCGATATTTGTCACGATTGCGGCAAGTGGCCGGTACTCAACGAATGAACCATCTGATTCATCTGCCTCGGCGACGAAGAAGTCTCCGGTTCCACGGTGCGCATTAGACCCTGATGCGGTGAGGGTTCCACCGATTGCAAATGATGGATCGACTCCGCATGCCTGAAGAGCCACCGTGAGCATTGAGGACGTTGTTGTCTTTCCATGTGTGCCAGCAACAGCAATGCTCTTGCTTCCAGACATCAGCGCTGCAAGTGCCTGTGCGCGAGTCAAGATTGGGATTGAGCGCTCGACTGCATATGCCATCTCAGGGTTTGAGGCAGAAATCGCCGTGGAGTAAATAACTACATCAGCACCTTGAACGTGTGCCGCCTCGTGAGCTGTAAAGACCTCTGCACCGAGTGCACGAAGAGCAGTGAGAACGGATGAATCTTTTGCATCAGAGCCTGAGACTGTAATTCCATCAGAGAGTGCAATACGTGCAAGACCGCTCATCCCAGATCCACCGATACCGATGAAGTGAATCTTCTTGCCCTTGAGCGAATTCACCTACTTACCTCCGTGCAGCGCGTGTTCCATCAGTGAGACCATCTTAGATGCAGCGTTGATATCGATATCAGAACCTGCGATGGGCGCGGTGGAGCTTTGAGCAAGAAGTCGTTTGATATTTAAGGTGAGCCACGAAGAAGAGAACTCCTTCTGAGGAAGAATTTCTGCGCGAGATTGAGCAACGAGATCGCGAGCGTTGAGTTCTTGTTCGCCATTTCCAATTGGCAATGGAATGAAAAGTGCGAAACGGCCCAAAGTATTTACTTCGGCACATGTCACAGCGCCACTTCGAGAGATGATGAGATCTGCTCCCAAATAGGCCGTTGCCATATCGTCGATATATCCACGCGCCTGATACCCATTCATTTCTGACGGAACCTCATTGCGAGCACCAATTCCATGGAGTATCTGTACGCCTTCAGCCAATAGCGCAGAACGTGACTCTGCAATAACTTGGTTAAGAGCCACCGAACCTTGTGAGCCACCAAAAATAAAGACAAGTGGCTTTGCTTCATCAAAACCAAG
>JACCDX010601102.1_pt1 | contig 37714 bp, 26 predicted proteins | sample 7449681 | NCBI WGS metagenome assembly JACCDX01 (sample SAMN15323450, study PRJNA562643) | freshwater metagenome | isolation source: river surface water | place: USA:Blue River Watershed | collected 2017-08-18
CTTTCGTCTTCACTCTTTTCCCTTTCGTCTTCACTCTTTTCCCTTTCGTCTTCACTCTTTTCCCTTTCGTCTTCACTCTTTTCCCTTCCCTTTCGATGTTGTCTCTTCAAAGGTCCACCGTCCCCACCCAACCTCCTAATTTATGTATTTATTTTATAGGATTTTCATTTCATCATAAAATTAAATGATGAAATTAAATGTGACGTCACAGAAACTTCTCGAACCTTGAATTAAATGATGAAATGATGACGTCAAAAAATAAATTAACAAGACACACCCAAAAATTTCAAAATAAAACGAATGGGAAATTATTTTGAAATAACGTCAGTAGTATTTCAGTCGTTCTCTTGATAAGTTGTGTGCTTTTAGTTCCAATGTTCTATTGATTTTCTTTCAATATTATTTATACTTTCCCTCAATTTCTCAAGGTAAATAACAATATTATCTTGATCATCAGATATTACATGATCAATTTCTAAAATATCATGGAAGGAAACCATGTAATAACCTAATAAACGACTCTGACCAAATCTCATTAGGGCGGAGCGAATACTTTTTACACCAATTAAATTTTCAATGTATAGTGTGTAGTGATAACCTTCCCAATTTGGGTGATTTCCATTTACATAAATTAAAATATAACCCAATTTTTTTAATCTCTCCAAGTCGCACACATTTACATTACTTTTATTTACAATTATTAAAAAATTCATCCTTAGTGATAAGATGGAAATTTTATTGTTATCTCAAATTGATGAAAAGGTGTCTGATTTTATTATTAAATTAAAAGAATTAAAGGAATTAAAAGAATCCTTGCCTCATGATAGTGAAGATTTCACTGTAAATTCAATATATCCAACATCTCCCTCTTTAAATTTAAATGATGAAATTTCAAAAAGGATTTATAAAAAATTTAAAAATGATAAAAATATTCCATTTAGTTTAATTAATCAGCATTTTTCATTTAATCTTTTTCTTTCCGAGATTTTTGAAAAGGTGAGTTGGGAAAATGATATGGATTTGGAAGAGTTTTTAAGAGTTACGGAATCATATGAAGATATACAAAGTTTAACTTTTATAATTTCTATTGATAATATAGATTTAAAGTTGATGATTTTTAAAAAATTACTATTTAATTTAATTTCTAAACAATTTATTACAAAAATTAAAATTTCAAACCTGTTAAATGTAATTAATAACATTATACAAGAAGTACAAGATGCTATTCTAAAGGGTGATGATAAATTGATAAGACAAATTGATAAAACAATACAATAAGAAAGGATGGATTGTTCAAAAATTTCATTTCATGTTCCACTTGTTTTTCTAAATATACATGGTTACGACAATTATATCAAAAAAAGGGCACCATTACCATATTACTCACCACCATCTATCTCTATACTTACTAGAGAGGATTATAAAATGTCACATACTTTTGAATCGTCAATACCAATTGACCTTTACCCATTTAAAAATGCTAAAATGTATAATCATGGTCCAATAGTTAAATCACAAAGAAAATTTTTAAATTTTGGAACTTTATTTAAAACTAAAAGACCTAATGAGGACAATGCAATTTTAGAAAAAATTAAATTTCGAAAGACTGATGAAAACCCATTTAAAAAAAAAACAATCAATGAAGTTACAACCGGATCAGGAATAGGAAAACAAATCGGATTAAGAGGTTTAAATTTGTTTAAAAACAATCTAGAGGAACCAAAAGAACCAGTAAGTATGGTCAACAACCTATATTTTAACAAACAGGCTATGCCAATTTCAGAACCTCAACCCCAGCCAATGAATCAATTTACATTGCAAAATGACATTGATTTGGAAACTCAACCCCAAAACATGGCAGAGGTCGCAATGGACTTTGAAACAATAGAAGCAAATCCATCAATTGTACAACAAGATCCATCAATTGTACAACAAGATCCATCAATTGTACCACCACCTATAATAAACAATGGTCAAGCAATTGTGTTAAGTGATGAATTGAATAGAACTTTACAATATAATATAGATAATTATAATATTACTGATTCAGATTTATTTATTAAACAACAAGCTCAATACTTTTTCAAAATTCCTGATTTAAAAAATACACAGAACATCAAATCATCAATTAGTAAATTTGCCAAAGAGTTACAGAAAATATCTATAAATGGACGTTATAATGGTGCCATTGAAATGAATCCACCATTATTACCAAAAGATTTTTCTAATGCACAACTTGTACCATATAGATATCCCTATTCTTATAAAACCTCAGATCAATTAGATATTAGGGATAAAATTTTATTACAAAGTCCAATTGTATTGGGGTCGGCAATCTTGGTAGATAAAGTTGATAATTATATTGATATTAAAATGCCTAAGGTCAATTATGGCCCATTAAATTTATTACCCAAGAAATTAACTATACCTATACTTGTTGATAACTATGTGAAGCAACCTCTATATATCAATAATTATCAAGAAAAATTTCCAGACAAATATCAATTAGGTGACATTGATATCAATGATAGAGAAATGGTTCCATGGATTTTTAAAAGTGTTATTTCTAAAGGGGATTATATAACTCGAAATATATTAAATCCATATATCGATTCAGATAAATTTTGGAGAGGAAATCAAGAAATTAACACAAACCATTACTTTGCACATTTAGTACCTAATTTGGCTAGAGATCGTGTAACTTATTCTAAATATAATGGATTAAATCTCAATTTTCATGATACTTTAAAGTTGACCCAATCAGGAAATTATAACATTGTCACCACACAATATAAAAATAAATTAAATCAAATCAGATTTCCTAACGCATTATCAAAATATATTATTGAAGACTATACAAAGGATATGATTGAATCTACAATTCAGGAAGCTAATGATAATAATGATATAGAGCAACTTTATCAAAATCAATTTTGGCAATTGGTATTTTTATATAAAATGTTATTGGACAAGGATGTTTCTCCATTAGTAAATGCGATAAATTCCACATTGCCATCAAAATGTTGGAGACTTGGATTCTATATTACACCAAAGGAAGTTTTTATTGATTTATTTAGAAGAATGGATGATTCATTTTGGGGTTGGCCTCAACTATTTCCGTTGATTTTCAATACTCCCGAAAATGATGTAGAGGTTCCATACTTTCCTATTACCAAATCTATTAAGCGACAATTGGCTGAAGTTTTTGCCAAAGTTTACATCTTTCAAGGTTTAATTGTCAATAGAAGACAATGGCGTATTTTTGAAGCGGCACACCATGCTGGTGATGTAGGTGCCTTTATGAATTTTTACAAAGATGATAACCTTAAAGAATTGCTAAAGGATATGTTCAAGTATGGTAATGATCGTGCTATTAGTAAAAACTATTTTGGAAATGTTTACGTCCTACATCCTAATGAAATCCTTTCACGTTTTGGTTTAAATTTTGCACATCCTCCAGTTGAATTTGCGGGTATAGAGGAGGCCGGCAAATCATTAACTATCCCATCAGCATTTTTAAAGAATAAATTTAGAATCCCATTTCACTTTTGTTGGTTAATCTATCCAAGCCAAAACAGTGCACCTAACAACAATATAATTTTAACAGCTGCGGTTCCTCCCAGTATATTTTATATGAATAAAGAGAGTTTTCCCCCAAGCAGTTTCGCTGACCCCTGCTTAGCCTTTCCAATTAATGAAATTGACATGGATGCAACTCTATTTGACTATTCATTAAACTATGAAGTAAATACTGAATTAGAGCTCCCCAATTCAACATTCACTTTTCCAAATTCTAAAAACTTCCTATTGGAAAGACATAGACAAATTTATGGTCATTAAGAGTAATTAAGGGCGATTTAAAGGACTGTCATAAATTTACACTTTGGTCACTTTTATTTTAAGAAATAAAAAAAATAAAAAATATTTTTAATGTTTAATTTAAAATAATTTTATTCAATTCATTATTAATTCCAGAATAATTTGGTGTATTTAAAATTATTGATAAATATGAGGCATACACATTATAATCCTTATCGTGATATTTTGAATTTGTAACATTTTCACATCCTCTAACACTAACGGCTGACACTAGGGGTCCATCATATTTAGGTTGTATAGGTGTAAATTTAACATCATTATAATCCTTGAAAACGGCCTGCTGCACCTTGATAAAAATACCCATGTATCTTATTCCAAGTAGATCATTTGTTGGATAGTTGTATAATTCACCCGTCTCCTTGATATACAGGAAATTGGTTAGATTTTTAATCATAGATTCTTTCAATATTGAAATATTTTCCTCATTCTTTATATATTGATGAATCGAAAAGTATGTATGATAAATTACATGTAGCATTTTTCTCATTTTCCATAAATGATTAAGGTGATCATCAGAATCCAATAAAGTTTCACATGCGTTTATATATTTAGGTATAAAAATTGTAAATAAATATTGTGCTTCATTTTTATAAAGAAAACAACTAGTGTAATAAAAATTACCAATTCTTCTTTTTATGATAAAAGTACAACCAGTTTTACTTATCAAATCTTTTAATGCATTTAGGTGAAATATTGCATAAAATTCAATTCTTCTACTATTTCCTTTCAAAGTTTCAAAACTAAATTGATTATAGTCGTACAACATTTCCTCTCCATAAATCCATTCCTGGTCTTTAAATTCACTAAATTCATCTTTATAATTAAAAACACCATCAATAATTAATTTTCTTGTATCATTGATAAAGTTATTTAATTTTATAAATTGGCATGGTTTACCCCTAATTTTAAAATTATTTAAAATTTTCAATTGTGACTCCTTTATTTGAATTAATAGATTAATAGTTGATGGAGAGGAATCGTTAATCATCTTGTATTTATAAATAAAATTTTTAGCAATCAATGTAGTCAAGTCAACTCTTGATAATTTTTTAAAGTAAAGATATTCAACTTTCTCGATAGGGATATATAAATAATTAATTAAATCAAATTCATCGTTTGGTTTATTGTAATCATAATCGACATAATCAACCTTCAATTTATTTCCATTTGACGTTGTCTTTTTAATGCTTAATGCCTTTTGTTGGACTTCATTGGTTTGATGAAGGTTAAATGAATTGTATGATGTAGATAAATAAATTTTCCTCTTTGAAATTATATTTGAAATTATATTCATACGATCCATGGAAATATTACTATCTTTTAATTTAACAATGGCTCTTTTAAAGGTTTCATCTTCCGAATCCCCAAAATGTCTACTTTCATTTAGAAACTTTTGATAATTATAATCATCCATAAAATAAAACAGTAAATTTTCTAAATATATATCAATATATTGACAATTAAATTGTTTATTAAACTTATCTCTCAAGTATGTTTTAATTACATTGTAAAATTCCAAACGATTTTCATCCCTTGTATAATTAATTGCCTCCATTCCTATTAAAATAAAATTTACCTCTATTGTAATACCAAGAGAATATAAATTATTAAACTCTGTTTTAATCGAATAAATTACAATTTTAAACTTTTTACTAATTTTAAAGGCTTGACGTAACACATTTACATAAAAATTATCGTAATTTTCAATAGAGGTTTTATATTTAAATTTATTTAAAATTCCTGGGAAATCTAAATAAAATTCTCTAATTTGTAAAAAGAAATATTCCTCTGTATTAAAATTAATTAATTCGACATTCATATTAAATTATTCACCTGATCTTTATATTTACCAGTAATTTCATTGAATATTCTCATAAAATCATCTTCTGGTTTTATGGGTGAATCTTTGGTAGAAAAACTTTTGTCTTGATAAAAGTTGATTGTATTAATTACAAATGCACCAGTTAGTAATAATGATATTATCTTCCAATCGTTTCCCAATTTCAACGACTTTATAAACTCTCTCCTTTCATCAAGTTTAATTAATTTAGAAATAAATGGGTGACACTTTACCACCTTGCCGTTGGTATCAAAATATAATGGTCCCAAATTTTCTTCACCGATCGTTTTAAATAATTGAAATGGATCAATTAATTGAGAGTAGCTATCCCAATTTTTTAAAATAAATATTTTAATCAAAGTATCGTGATAATATGAATCACATGTAATCAAACCACCTTTATTTATCCAGAAATCAACACCAAAATCTTTAAAATTTGTTAATTTCATCTTAACTTTATTTCATCACAAGATTACAATTACAAAATTATTTTACAAAATATGTCTAAAAATTTCAAAATAATTTAGGGAAAATAAATTTGTTTAATTCTTTCTGGATTCGAGACTCTCGACAAAACTACATATGTTTCATTTAATGTAAATCCAGATAAATTTACATAAATATCTTTATCAATAGTTAAACCTTGAGCACTAAAGGTTGTTTCACTTGCATACATTTGTATTGGAAAACCAAACATTTGACTAGTATTTATTAAATTAGTTGAAAATTCCGTCGAGTATAATTTAATAGTTAGACCCTCCTTTGTACACATTATCAAGTATTCCAATGTGATTCTCAATAAAAGTAATCGTGTACCTCTAGCCAATTTAATTTTTTCATTATTATTATTACGAAATGAGCCTTCAAGAGGTTTCAAAAGTTTATACTCAAACCCAAGTATCAATGGAAGTATAGGTATTCTACCATTGTTTTGGTACTCATTATATTTTATTGGGTAAAAAAATGGATATTCATCGCGACTCATCTTTCTTTTTCGAAATTTTTCCTCATTCTCTTCTCCACCTTCCTCCTCTCCTTCATCCTTTTTAGAATATCGATATGTAAATCTTAAAATTTGAAACTGTACATATGAACCAACATCTTGATTAAAATTTTGTCTATTTTGTATAGATTTAGCAATGTGAATTGCAAGTGAACAATTATTAAATTGAAGTTCTGGGTTTCCAAATGTAAACATTAAAAGTTCACAAACGGTAAATAAATTATTTTCAAGTGCATAGTGACCCAATTTTTCGTCTGGAACGTCAAATATATTTTCTAGACGATCAAGGGGATATTCATATGAAATATTAACGTTACCAAATCTATCGGGCAAATAATTTAAAATTTTCTCTCTAACATTTTCATTATTATTTAAACTTGTTAAAAAATTATTAAACGTTTCATCTTTTATACGAAACTGTTTATTTAAAAAAAAGGTTTTATATTTAGATAAAAATTTTAAATCTGCATTTGGCACTTGAAAAAGAGGTTTAATTTGATTTTCATCACCGACAAAAACTAATAGAGTTGGCACACCACCAAATGCATCTGCTTTAAACATTTCAATTTCCAAATCAATTAAAGAATTACTTAATAGTGTATATTCATCAATAAAGACAATTTTTGGACGTTTAATAGGATACTTTTTATATAAATGATAATACTCTTCTTTTAAATTTGAAAATTTTTCATCGTTAAATATTTTTTCAATTTTTGGAATATTAAATATTTGATTAATCATTTCTTCATCACACCCTTCCAAACTACCTTCTTCAAAGTTACCATCAAGCTTTTCCTTTAAAAATTCAAAAGTTTTGAAATCAAGATTCATATTGTTTAATTCCTTTTTTGTAACTAAATTACCCCATGACCCTAAATCATTTATTTTTTCATAAAAAGTATCTATATCAAATGACTCTTCGACAATTTTTGAACCACAATTTTTCAGGTATAAATCATTTAAAGTTACATCATCAAATCCCTCATCCACTTCAATTCCAATATTTTGGAGGCGTTGAAATTTAATTGCATCTCGAATAGATCTTGATTTTGACACCTGTATTGGTGAAGTTGTAATTGACGCTTGCTTTACCGTTGATAGTATTTCTTGCAATTGTTTTGCAGATACATAGTCTATATTTAATTTCATCATAAGTTGTGAACATATACTTTTTGAGTGGACAATTCCCAGTCTTTTTTTAATATCATCACATAATATATTTGCCGTTGCGTAATATTCAATAGTACATAATCCTCGTTTTTCAAATTCTTGATTTAATTTACCCAAAATTGTACTCTTTCCTGTTCCAGCAGCCCCATTTAATTTTAAAACCATAAAATCTGATGGTGGTAATATACCAATAACATTTTTATCCGAGCCCAATATTTTATAATCAGAATATTTTTTGTCTCCATTAGTTAATGAATCAAAATATTTTTTAGACATTTCACAATCCTCAAATAACAACCAATCTTCAACAAATTTATAAAAATTTTCTTGATCATTGCCCAATATAAAATTGGAAACATTTGAAATCGTAGGATATGTAATTATTTCGAATGTTTTTCTTGTCTCAACTTTTGGGAGTATAAATAACTTAGAATTATCAAAGCAAAAATCTTTAAATTTCACCCACCATTTAGTATCGGGATTTAATCCAGATTCAAATCTCCATAATGGATTTCTACCCGAAGGAAAAATTGGAGAGCGATGTGAAATTGCATTGGAACGGTTCGACTCCAATTCCTCTAGGAATTTTTGAGGTAAAGATGGAAACTTTTCAAATAAATTTAAAGACACTAATGAATTTGGTCCTCTATATATGTAGCTTGGAATGTACTCTGGAATTTTATGTGAGTCACCATCGCCAACACCCTGTTTGCCATCCACTTCACATGAGGTCTCCATATGTTCAACACAGTTTACACCGTCTACAAATAATAAATTTAGTGAATTGGATTGTAAAATGAAAGAGATTATATTTTCACGAAAAACCCAATTTGCATATGCTATGAAATTCTGTATTAAAGATTTCAAATTACACATCTTTGAAGAAATTTTAAATAACATTGATTTAAATCAATGTTCCAATTTTAATCAAATTGAACTATTATACTATGAATTTATTTTGAAATTGGTTATAAAAACTTTACCATAAGCCTTTATTATTAAAACTTGTTAAAAAACACTTGTAAACTTACATTGAAACTTGAAAAAAGTCTAATAAAGTATTTTTTCAATTTCTACACGTACACAAATGTGATCACTTGAGTGCCTCTCTAAAATCAACGTTGTGTGGGAATAAATGATAAGATGACTCTTTTATTAATTCTGTTGTTTTTCATTTTGAAATTATTTCAAATCACGAAACTATTTAAAACTACTAACGAAAATTATCTCGATATAGTCAATATTGAATATAATTCGCTTAGTTGTATTGACAACGACATCTTTTGTACGCAAGACGTTGATTGCTTTGGACAGTGTAATTTTCAATTTAAATGCAATAAACAAAAATTCATTTGTGAACCATCATCATTAATTGAAAATATTCCAATTGAAAAGATAAATTGTGATCAGAAAAGGGGGGCATTTAGTGCGTTATCAACAAATATTCTTGGTGAATTAGAATATTCGTGCATTGAGACGTTACCCAATTTATTTTCTACAGATGGCACATTGAGACCTTATGTTTGTGGTGGTAAAAATGAAAATTTTCAGGTGAATTTGGAAGTAAAAAATCCAGAACCCGAAGATTGTAGTTGTAAAGGTGAGACATTTCTTGTTGTAAAGGATACTGATGTAAATACACCTAGATGTGCAAGATATTCAGAAATTAATTTACTTACGAATTTAAAAAAATTGGAGGATTAGCATTTTTAAATTTAAACGTTAAAAAATAATAATGAGGAGCAATTTCTGCATTTGTTCATATGAGAAGAATGGAAAGTTTTTTGTCATTCTTCAAGGAGAGAGAGAGAAGGAGCTTTTAGATATATATAATGAATTTTACGTCTTTGTCCCAGATCATTGTTATAATTCATTTTTTAATAATTTTACTCAGTGTTGGAATAATTGCAAGGAACGTTTTCTAACGGAAGAATCCGAGTTGAAAGTCTATATCATTCCAAACCAAATTTGCTATACAAATGGAAATGCAAAGTCATTTATGGGCCATGTAAAGTATCCAGATATTTTATCGAAGAATACAATGATCATTTTTCGAAGTAAAAACCTGTCTACATTGACCTTTTTTGAAAGGTATATTAACAATAATATTTGGTTTTCACCAGGAATTCTCTTTTATAAACCAACTTTATCAGAAAATAAAATTGCATTATCAAAAGCTTTTCAAAGTAGTAAAAGCGAGGAAATTTTTATAAATAATTTAAATTTAAAAATATTTAGATATTCAAATGATCATAAACTCTTGAAATTGGACAAATATTATCATCCAATAGGATTATATGAATACTATGAACATGATGGGAAAATTATGATGAATTTGGTGAATGTTGGGGATATAAAGGGATATATTAGGGATAATTTTTTAATAATATTTCTAGATATTTTAATAGAAAATGTGGATTCATTCATAAACAATAAAATTTTTTCAATTAGCTTATCAATACAGCCTATTAAAAAATTAAATTCAAATGATTCAAATGATTCAAATGATTCATTTTTTATTTTATTTATTGTAGGGGATAAATATGAAAGGCAAGATAAAGATAATGAATTGGTTTTATTTTTTGAAAATGAACGAGAAATGTTGAGGTCCTTTTATTCTTTTTTTATTAAAGATGATTGTGATCTTTTTAAGATATCTTCACCAAATTATATTTTAATAGGAAATGAAATAAATTCTCACATTATTAAAATAATTGAGAGATTTTTAATCTATGGCTTGCCAATTTTAGATGATGTAATTTTAAATGAAAGTCCAACATGTGGTTCCAAACCAACATTTCTTTTTCATAGAATTATTTCCTATAATTCTAATGAAACTTTTAATTATAAAAATTGGGATTTTTATTATCAAACTCATTTGAATAATTGTTTAGAGGCTTCTAAAAGAAAATTACTTTTAAATATTGATTTCAATAAAGCGTATTTTAAATATGATTATCAAAATGGCGTTGATTTAACATCGTCATCAACAAAATTTTATAAAGTGGGTTCGAATAAAATAATGTTACCTTTAGGAATAAAAGTGGAATTGGAACAAAGAGGATATAAAATTATACAAAAATTTTTAAAGTCATCTAGTTTAAATAATATGATTGATTTTTCAATTCAAAATTCAATTTCAATTTATTCGATAAATTATGATCATATGGATATTTTTACGCATTATATAGAAAGGATTTTCATGAAGAAAAATATATTTTTAGTAAATCAACAATTACCCAAAACTATAATTTCGAAACCACAAAATGAGTCGTTTGAAAAAGATTTATCTAAACTTTATAGTTTAAAAGATTCAAATTCTATTTTGAATCTTTTTGGGTTAATTAAAATACCTAAAATTCAACACAAGGAAAATTTATGGATTACTAAGTTGGGAGAAGGAATTTTTTTATATTCATTTGTTAATCTGTTCAAGAGAATTTTGGATATGTTTTCTCTATCCTATGGAACATTTTTAATTTTAAATGATCAGGAACAAAGGAATTTACAAAATATTTACCCCGATTATTGGAATAAATTTGAGTGTTTTGATTCAATGGGTGAGTTTTTTGGAGAATATAAATATTTGTACCATGTAGTTCCAAAGGTAGCAAAGTATGTGTTTGGAATTGATTTTACCTTTTCTGGACTTGATAAATTTGATTATAAAAGATTCGAAAAATATTTACCTATTGAAGGATTTAGATATCATTCACCAACGTTGGTTAACGCTATAAATTTAATTAAATATCAATGTGCCAATTTTGCATGTAATTTGGATGATTTAAATGAAGAAGCAATTAATAAATTTATGGGTGAGGATGAAGATCAAGAAGAATTTGTAAATGAATGGTTATCTAAGAACTTTTTCCATGTAAATAAACCAAATTCAAATATAATTTCAATAAATAGAAATTATATTTTATCACGGAAAAGTGTCAATTGGAAGTTGTTTAATAAAATTATGAGAAGAGTTGCTAAAAAGTTGCATCATGAAAATATTCCAAAAAATATTGAATTGTATCCCTTTGAAATGAAAAATGAAACAATATTTTTATTAGATAATGAAATTGTAAAAACATCTGATGAAGCTGAAATTGAAGAAATAAATAAGACTTTTAAGATTAGTCGTAAATTCTAAATAATTTTATTTTAATTTATTTTAGTATCATTTATTTCAGATTAAACCATTGATTTTGATTCATTCAACATAATTCCAATATAATTCTGAGAAAACAACATTGCTCTAGGAATTTTAATTTTTTCACATATTTTAATTCCATTAGAATATATTCCATTTTGATCAAATGAAATTGAATCATATGAAATGTTATTTTTGAAAAATTTGTGACCATTAATTTGTACTTGTTTTGTAGATTTTGCCATACTTTGTCCAATCGTGGTTGAATCTCCAATCCATTTTTTAATATCGATCGGCGAATTGTTTTTTGTTATTGTAAAGGTTCCATCAATATCCTTTAAATTCTTCAACATTTGTAAGTATGCTTCAATTGAACTCACTGCACCACTAAAAACGGATTTTAATAGAGGTTTGCATAGGAGAGAAGTTTCCATAAACATTTCGGCTGGTAAATTTGGATCATATAACTCATTAATCCCACCATTTGCCAACTCTACAATATTTTTATTTAGATAATTGTAAAAATTGTAAGCCTCTCTTGATGAATATCCTTCAACAATGTATGACAATGTCATTTCAAGTATTTCTCGTGTTGGTTCAATAAATTGTTCAAAATCATAGTTGGGTACCAATTCTTTCAATTTAGCTAAACTATCTTGATTTAATTTATCATTTTTCCATTTCTCTATACAATATTCTCTAACATTATTATATAAATTAGTAAATTTATACCCCTTTGGTAAATTTCTCTTATGCATTATAAAAACCTGTGATTCTACAAACGATATGCGATTTACAAAGGCAACGCGCATACAATTTTGTGGTAACGCATTTAATGAAATTTCTATTTTAGTTAATGGATTATCTGAAATGTACAATCCTTCGGTATCTCCATCAAAATCGGCATTTTGATGACCCACAATAGCTGGACTTATATAAATATTATTACCATTAATATAACCAACCTTATCACATATGACAACAGAGCAGGGATTAATAACTGGATCTCTTTTTAAAATGATCGATTTATCACCCAAATCATGGAAGTAAGATTGGTCAATAATTTTTGGATCCGTACTATCAATAATTTTCTTGGCTCTTACCAGAGAATTTTGCCAGGTTAATGGGACTAAAACTTCGTTAGGTGCCAATTCAGGTCTCAATAAAATTTGACCCCTAAATGCAGGAACCCTTCTCACCAACGAGTTTCTAATAATAGAATCTCTTCCTTGTAATAAAGTTTTCAATTTGACTCCTCCCATCATTTTGACGTCACCAATTTCAGATAAATTTCTAACATTTGAATTTATAGATTCTTTTACCCATTCTTCAATAAGTATCGAAGGAAATTCTTTGAAAATGTATGGTTGTTTTAAATTTCCCCAGTGACATATTCTATCGAAATTATATTCATTTACTGGATAAAATTTTTTATAATGATCAATTTTAAATCCATGTGCAATATATTGCAATTTATATAATTTTAAATTATCAACTTCTTTTAGATTTAATATTTTAACCATACCTTCAACCCAAGTATTAAAATCACCTTTACAATTTGGAAAAATTGAAAAATATTTATGTTTTACACTTTGAAATGGTCCATCAAAATTTATATTTTTTTTCTTTAAATAATCTTGAAACAGTTTAATGTAAAAATTTAAATCAAAATTATTTGGATTATAATTTTCAATCAATTGTCTCATCATGAGATGCTCATTTGAAATATAAGATTCCAACCATCTTTCTATACTATCCCATTTAATTTTATTTGGGATATATTTAAAGACTGCATCTTCAATAGGTATATAATCATCCAATATATTTTCATTTTTAGAACTTCTTCTAAATATATCCTTTAAATGATTAAACATAAAATTAAAATTTTTAAAATCAATTATAAATCCAATTAACCCATTACTACTTTTTTGAAGCATAATTTTATGAATTTCATTAAACTTTGCATTTTTATCGGAATAAATTATTCTAATTAAATTAGATTTTGCTTCATTTTTACATAAACTCATTGGTGGTATAATTAATAACTTGTCATCATCTGTATAAGTACTCTTTTTATCTGGTTTATAGACCCATTTGTAATTTGAGGCAATTCCAATATTAGTCTGAGGACCATCCTTTTGATATGATTTTTTAATTATATTTAACACAACTTCATCATGAGTTAACAATTTAATGTCTAATTTTTTTAGATAGTTGGGGGTAATTTTAGATAAACGATAAAAAACTCTGTTTGAAAAATTTCTATACTTGGCCACTATCTTTGCCGCTGTCTGATTCACTATTTTACCCATTGTATTGATTTTTAGTCAAAATTTTATACAATAATAAACTATCAAATTTTACCTTCAATCATTTTATACTTTTACTCATTTTTTGGCATTTCTATTTTGAAATTGTATTAATAAGATTTCACAATGAAAAGTGAAATTTACCTTTCAAATTTTCCTCAAGACGAATACGAAGATATTTTAAACTTTCGAGAAAAGATGAATCAACAAGGAAGTTTTACATCTCATTTTACCTCTCCCATTAGATGTGTAAATTGCAGTGATAAAATAAAGGATCCTACACATAAATGTAAAAATATTTTCAGTTACATAGGTAAAAATTCCTCTCTAAATGAGCAAGATGGCCTTCAACTATCCTACGCCGAGGTAATAAATATGAACGTTTTGGCAAATGCAGACAAGGTTGTAATTATTGACTACATTACAAATAAAAAAATAGATATTTTACAGAACCTTGACTATTATGAGCTACTAGTGAATGGGAAAATTATACTAGTTGATGAGTACCAAGATGTTGAAATTGAGGATTATGAAGACTCCTTTGATTATCCCTCCGAATTCAATAGTGATAGTTCAATGATATATTCGGACACTGAAACTGATTTTGAAAATTATTAAATGTAAAATTAACACAAATAAAATTGAAAATAAAAAGACACATTTAATATTTTAATTATTTTTATTGATTTTTACCATAATATCTATTCCAGATGTACAAGGTATAAACGTTTTAGGTTCATTACTAAATCCAATTTTAGTCGTGCTATCTCCTACAAATATTCCAGAATTTGTTATTTTTATTGGAATTTCTAATGTTAGATTAATTGGAACATTTCCAATCTTTTCTTTAAAAACATTTTTAAATTTCTTATCAAACAACTCTACAACGGATTGACTAAATAAATTTACATCATTTGCATTATAAATTGTTTCTTTAGGTGTAATAAATTGATATTGATTTGCTTCATTTAAAGAATCTTTATCCATTCTTATTTTTAGTTTGATAAATGTTGTGATGAATGTAAAATATGATTATTGGCCCGTACTACCAAATCCACCACCTCCACGTTTGGTATTATTTAAAGAATCAACCTTGCAAGGGAAAAATTCAAAATTATCAATTTCTATTATTTTAAATGAAGCTTCATCATTCAAATTGTAATCCTGTGTTGCATAAACAACAAGATGTTCCAAATATTTATCTGAATATGGAATTAATGGCATGGCCTTCATCAATTGTAGAAAAATTGATTTAAAACTGGTATTTTTGGATGTCGTGATCCCAGTCCTCAAGACATTTATACCCTTTTTAAATTCTCCTCGTATATAAACTATATTATTTTCAAGTCTAAAGTCACCAGTAATATAATGACAATGGCCTTCCTTTTGATCTTTCTCATCCTTCTTTTGGGAGTCATCATTTGATTCATCATTTGATTCATCATTTGATTCATCATTTGATTCATCATTTGATTCATAAAATTTAGCTACTTCAGCATATCCTTCAGCATATCCTTCAGAATCTTCAGAATCTTCAGAATCTTTAGTAACAGGCTCATATTGGTCAGTTTCTTCATTAAATATTTGTTCAGAATTATCTTCAGAATCCTTTTCAAGATTTTCTTCAGAATATTTTTTCTTTTTAAGATCCTCCTCCTTCAACTCAAATAGTTCTAGTTTTTCATTTTCATCCAATTTAATCCATACATCTCTTTTCAAATTTTTACCCATTTTAGATAGATATTTTAATTTTGCTTCCCCCTTTAATTTTCTAAAATAAAAAATTTCATTATCAACATACATTTCTCGTATTATCCCTTGATGACGTAGTTTACGTTCCTCACTTGTTTCAGGTTTTTTTGGTTCTAGTTCTTCATGTTCTAGTTGTTCATTTAAATCATTCTTGGCAAGGTATAATTCATCAATGCTACAGTTATTATAGTCATGTTTTTTAAATTTTAATGGATCTTGTTTAGGAAGTGAAATTAACTGTGAATATCTATAACCACCTTGTATTGTATACGCCTTTGGAAGCATATTAATCACACAAATGTCCAATGACTTCCATTTATCCTCATTATAAATGAGATTTGAATAAAGACCCTTTAACATTGAACTTGAGCGACTTTTGATTGTAAAGTTTCCAAGTTGTTGATAAGCCATATCATCCTCCAAATCTTCTTTAAATAATTTTGCAATGTTAATTGAAAAGGTATGATATCCAAAACCAGGAATCTCCACATCCACATCAGATAGAATAAAATCATAACCAATAGATCCTTCGGTTGATCGAGTTATATTTGAATTTTCCAATGGTGTAAGTCCCTTTAAAATTTTTAACTCTGCCAAGATATCGTTAGGTGTATATGAACGTGGCCTAAAGGGTGCCGTAATGATGGATAAATCTCCTCGATAATCTGCATCAATAATTCCACAAACTAAATCGCCAATTTCACTGAAGATCATTGGTCGAGGAATATATGGACCCAACTCCATGTAGAAGGGAGAATTAGTATAATCAAATTCCAATGAAATGTCTAATGGCGTCTTTACAATCTCATTTTCTTTAGTTTTAAAATTTTCATTTGGAGAAAATAATATACAATCTCTTTTATCCAAATTTAGATTGATAGAATTAGATTTATAATTTAAACTTGGAAAAACCAAATTTCCAAGAGTCCGCTTCGTAGAGGAAACTTGTTCAATTTCTTCAATTTCACGTTTCATTTTAAGTGCAAATCTCAATCAAAGATCTCAATAACTTACTGACTATTCAACGAGAAATACATCGTATATATAAATATTTTTATTAATGGGTTTATTTTGAAATTATAGTGGGAGGTTAGTATTGTAATTTATTATATTGTTTACAATACACTCATCCATTCTATTCACTTTGTGAAATGTGACTGTGGGCGTTCTTTTCCCACTAATGTAACAAATGTATGCATTCACGTCAGAATTCACCTCCATTTCTAATAAATGTCTATAAACATTAACTTGAATGATATGGCAATTTGATTTATTAATTTTAAACATTTTAAGTTCTTCTGTGGGAAGTTTTTTATTTATTTTTACACTTTTCCAGTCAATTATAAGATATTTATTAAATTCATTCTTAAAAATTACATCAATTTTACCAATAATATTATTATATTTTATACTATATTCAGTTTTATACAATGTTAAGCCATTCATTTTAATAAACGTTTCCAATTGTTTTATAATTAAATTTAGTGAAGTTTGTTTTAATTTTTTACAAGATTTATAATGGATAAAAGTATTAGATTTGCCTATTAAATACAATTCGATAAATTTGTGGAGAGCAATACCATAAATTCCATTTTTCATTCTTAACCTTTGTTATTAGTCATCATGTAAAATTTAATTCCTCCTTCTCTTCTGGAATTTTCATCATTTAATTCAAGGTCCGAGAATTTTCGGTGACGTCATCATTAAAAATTTCATCATAAAATTTTCATGAATTTCAATGAGGTCATCATTTAATTTCATCACAAAATTTTCATGATTTTTATGACGAAATGAAAATCCTATAAATTAAACACAAAAATTAGGAGGTTGGGAGGGGACGGTGGACCTTCGAAGAGATAACATCGAAAGAGAAAGAGAAAAGACGAAAGAGAAAAGACGAAAGAGAAAAGACGAAAGAGAAAAGACGAAAGAGAAAAGACGAAAGAGAAAAGACGAAAGAGAAAAGACGAAAGGGAAAAGACGAAAGGGAAAAGACGAAAGGGAAAAGACGAAAGGGAAAAGAGTGAAGATGAGATATGAGTCCAAGTCACCTGGGAAAATCTGCGTCACTTTGTTTTCTGAAATTTATTTAAAATTTTAGAAATTTTAGTGACGTCATACTTTCATCATATATCTTTTGATTTTTATGATGAAATCAAACAATTTAAAAGAAAGAGTTAGGGAAATTACCATATAAGACAACTAAAAATTTTCTAATGGGTAGTGATTTTGAAAAAAATAGGTTTAAATGTTTGCTTGTTGGTGATTCTTTTGTTGGGAAATCGAGCTTTATTAAAAGGTTTAAGGAGGAAAAACACTACGACACATATACACCCACAAAGGATTTTGTCATTCATACATTAAAATTTGATGTAACGAGTAAACATGTATATCGCCAAAAGATTATATTTGATGTCTGGGATATATCAGGGAATAATAAATTTTTTAAGAAATCACCCTCATATATAAATGATATAAAAGATGCACAATGTGCAATCATAATGTTCGATGTCTGTTCTCGTAAAACGTTAAATAGTGTAGTAAAATGGAAAAAGGCTATAATTGACATATGTGGATATATTCCAATGGTTGTCTGTGGTAATAAAATTGATATAATATCTAGAAAAAATAAAACAGGGGTAAATAAGGTTTCTAGCATTAAAGCTGGACATTTAAAACATTTTATGATTTCTAACAAGTATAGTACGGATCTTAAGAAACCATGTTTACATTTAGTTAAACTTTTAAATAAAGATGAAGAATTGAAATTACCCTATGAAGAACCATTTAATCGAACGGGGGGTTGTGGTGGCGAATTTTTAAAGGGGAAGGAGGGTGAATTAGAAAGGGAGATGATGGAATTTGAACGATCTTGCCTGCGTCCAGAAGATGATGAGGATTTATAAAATAATTTGTAAAATTAAATAATAAATAAAAATATTTTAATGTAAAACAGTTAACAAGTTTTCATTTCTTTTGTAAATAATAATTAAAAACTTAATCAATTACAGGTAATAATTTAGGTAAAATTCAAATGGCCGATAAATCAACAATTGTAAGGAAGTGTGATGTATTCAAATCAAGGTTTTACTAATAAATTATTCTTTTATATTAGCCCAACAGCTCTAACTTTTGGAATTATTGGATTGATTTTTATAATTGCTGTAATTTTATTTTTAATATTTAATCGAAAGGAGGTTGTTTTAGAAGAGTTGGACGATATTGATAAATATTCAAATTATATTCTCGAATATGCCATTTCAATTCAAAAATTGGACGATCTTTCTGCACAAGTGGTTATAGACAATTTCCAATTTGACAACACATTGTATATAGTTAGTGATGATCCAAACTATGTATGGAATAGAGACGCGGAGGCATTTTTAGAAGTAATTTTGGCCATTCAAGATCTTGCAGTTATAACTACAAATAAAAATTCTATATATTATAAATCAGAGGACATTTGGAAAATTGTTGAATTTTTTATAGAAAGGGTAATGGCGGTGATGCCAATACCAGCACCTACGCTGACGGTGCCATGGGGTACAAATTGGTATCAATTTTCAATTTCATACCCAAGATTTCTTGTAATTTGCGCCTATCTTTATAGAAGATTATTTGAAGAGCCCAATCTATATATTGAAAGAGTCTTATCCAATTATATATCAAATTATTTCAAAAATCCTGACCCAGGTAAATTTGGTGTTATGAGTTTAGGATATCTTAGAGATGGAGCAAATGCAATTATGATGGCCGTTCCCTATGTCGGTGGTCATTTGTTAAGTAAAGATTTAGATTTGGATGATAAAATAAATACATATGTCAGGGATTATGTTAGTTTAAACTTTGTTAAATCGGGTGAAGGTCTTTTCCCAGATTATGGCTACGTATTTCATTTGGTTTTAAGGGCATATGGATATATTTATTCTTCTATTGCTGATTTTGAATTAATGAGTAAGATTTATGGCTTGGGTATTGAAAAGTTGAGTAATATCTATAAAATTATGGAACATCCAACGATTCCATTACATTTTTCGCCATATTTTACAAGATCCTACAGCTGTAGTAGTAATCGTCGAGGTGAATTGGGTTTTTATACAATCCAATCAACACTCGTATGCTCAATAAAAACCAAAGATTGGCTTTTACAGTTTAATGGTCAAAGAGATAATTTATGTTTTTATGAAGCTGATAAAACATATGAAAATCTAGCACAACTATGGACTTTTGCAAGAGTATTTTTATATTTAGATTCGGATTCTTCGTGGTTCAAGGAATTGGTACCATATTATCCAGGCGTTGTTACATATAATTCAACTCTTCAACCCTTTCCAACTACAACAACTACAACAACTGTATTTAACCCCAAAAATTCCAAAACAATTTTAGTCAAGGGTGAAGGTTATATTGGTATGTGGCAGAGTTTTGATATGAAACATGATAATTCTAATTGGGATGTGTCAGCTGAGGAATTAATTCTTGTTACAAAGCTTGGTTATCATCGAGTATTGAAAATTCTTCCAAGAAATATGAGTGACAATACTCTAACCATTTCAATAAACTTGGGAACAGAGAGAGCAATAAAAAGTAATACAATTGGTTTAGGCGGAAAAGTGGTACAGTTTGAGAAAAATACTTCATATATATATTCAAACATAAATACAACGTTTGAGGAAAATGTTATTCATCCAAAAACGTCGAAATTACTTAAACGTGTATATGTTGAACCAACTCTAGATTTAATTGATGAAAATATAGAGGGTACTGTTGCGTATAGTAACTTACATTCGGATATAAATGAAGTAAAGGTAATCCCAACTATCAAAAAAATAGACTTAATGGGAGCTACCTTAGAAAAGGATCCGAAATACCCAGATTATTTATTCCTACATGATAGGGCTCGAGGAGTTGTATCTGTTGGTAAATATGATGGAACTTTTAATCAAACAATTCGTATACCAACTTCATTGGTTGATGACAAGATTAAGGAACCAGTTGTAAAAGGTTTTCCAATTAATGCAGGAAATTATATAGGAAACACAAACTCAATTTATCAATTGGAAATAAAGGCCAAGAGTTTAATTATTAACGAAACAAATTAAATTGTAAAAGTTAAAAATGAAAATATATATTAAGGATATTTTCAAAATGTCTACATTTAAAGTTTCAATTACAGATCTTTTTCCATATTCAATAAAGACATGTGATAAAGGATTTAAACAAATTAATTTATCTACTCCATTGGTTGGTGAAATGAATCGTAAAAAATTTTATATATTTTTTAAATTAAATAACTTTCTTTATATGCCAATAACAACACTAGATGATGTAAAGGATGAAACTTTGGATATTTTGTATTCTAAAAATAAAAATGGCCCAAAAATTAAAGATGAATTTGAAGGATTTTTAAATGAAGTTATTGACGTTATTAAAGGAGAAGGAGAGTATAAATCATTTTTAAATATTAATAATTTGCCAAATGAAGAGGGAAATTTTATTATGGAGTTATTCCCCCAATTACTTTCATACCTCAAAGGAGAAGGTAAATCAGATGAAAAATCAGAGGGTTTAGGTGCTTCAGTTGAGAATTTTAGTAGTGCGTATAGCGAAGTTTTTTCAAAATTAAAGACTGTTTTAAAGAAGGAGTTTGAAAGTAAAGATTCAGCATTTATCTTTAAAGAACTTTTGTTAATAAAGTCCTATATACATCGTAAAGATGGGGGAAAGGAAATAAAGAGTGAATGTCCAAATCTAACTAAACTAATTGGATTTTTAGAAAACATTAAAATTTTAAATGAACAAATTAATTGGGAAAAGTTTTTAAATGGAGATGATAGTGATTCAAAAAAGGTAAATTTAATTTTAAATTTAATAATGGGTTGTAACTCAATACCAAGAATGAGATTGATTGATACAATTTTTAATGCAACAATAAACCATTTATATTTCATGATTATAGATAAAAATAGTGAAAATACAAGTGATTTAATTTGTAAATCATTGTATTCTACTATACAGGCCATAATGTATGATGAAGATATTGATCATATGTTAAAGTGTTTGTGTTTCTCCACCTATTCAAAAACAAATGATGGTAAAAGACGTTCACATTATTTAAAATCTACATTATTTGATGAATTGTTATCAAGTTATGTTAATTGTAAATTTTTACCAATAGATGATTATGTTGTAAAGGAAAATATTTATAATAGATTTATAAATATTTTAACGATTAATAAATGTGAACTTAGCCAAAGATTTAATACTAAAGAAATTAAAACTCTGCGCCTATTGCCATATATATTTGAATTTAAATTAACAAGAAGGGAAAGAATTTTTAATTATTTAAATAGATCGATTGAGATATTATTTAAAATGTTGAGTATTAAACTACCAATTAATAGGGATAACCTTAAAAATTATATAAATCAAATTTATTATCCCAATGCACTACTTGATGAAGAAAATTTGGATTTGAAAAATAATTTAATAGCAATGAGAAAACATGAACAGGCTGCAGCTGTAATGACCAACGCTATTGAATTTAATATCAATGATTTTTGTCGTCCATTTTTAATTGATAACGTTCCACACTCACTTTCACCACAATCCATGTTTTTACCAATAATCAAAGAATTTATGAATAATAGAAACACATCGATTTATCTGTTACGAAAGGATAAAGATGTTATCGAACTATCATCTAAATATGACAATGAAAAGGTTTTATATGAATTCAACTCATCAAATGGTAGTTTTTCAATTTATGAGATTAATAAATTCATTAAAAGTTTTATCGTTAATCAAGATCTATTTAGAGATGTACTTAGAGAGGTGGATTCACGTTCTCGAAAATATATTGTAGATAAATTGGAAATGGTGGCGAGCAATAATTCAGACTCAAGTATCGACTTTAATAAAATAAAGGAGTCAATCGTCAAGGATTTCATCATAACAGAGAAAATTAATCCAATCGACAAACTTGAGGATCTTAAATTGATGACAAACGCTCAAATCGTAAAATATTCAAATGAAATTTTATCATTTGGATCAACATCAAATCCTCCATTTATCTATAGTTCAAAGGATTTTGATTATGAGAAATTTATCAAACAGATGAAGAAATGTTCCATAGAAATATATCATATAGAAACTATAAATGGAATATATTTATATAAACAACTAAATGGTCCAAATTATCTTAAAAATTCAATCAAGACTGGAAAATTAATCTACACAACAACAAGGCAAAACTTTGCTAATCATATGGAGCTACTGTGTGCCAATTTCTATATATCAACACTTGATCCCTATCAATTAAAAAAGGTGTATTTAGAAAATTTAAATTAAAAATTTTATAATTTTATAATTTTATAAAAAAATTATAAATAACTTGTAATTTGAATAAAATTAAAATATAGAATAAGTACAATGTTAAATGATCGTGGACCTTTCTTTTATACTTCATCATTACTAGCTCATTCATGCCCCTTTAAGTTTCAGTGGGAAAAGACGCATATAAATAATGTTGGTGACAATTATAAATTATTTCATCCTGATACAAGAGAGATTTCTATCGATGATGATATATGCGAACGACTATTAAATAAAATTTTAACACATATATCTAATGTTAAGGTTTTATTTATAAAATCTGTGTTCTTTAATAAAGATTTTACCTTGGAAGATGCTAGGGAATTGGGTACTAAAGATCACTTTAAAAGTGTAGAGACACTAATTATCTCCAAAAATGCAAATTTGGAATATATTTCTCTACTTTTTCGAAACGTTGAAAATTTTTATGCTAGAGAAGTAAACTACCAATCATGTATGAGGACAAAAATCCAAATGCCGAAATTAAAGTATCTCTCCTTGGAACGTGGAAATATTAAAATGGTAAACAATATTAATGCACCTTTAAAAGAATTGGACATTTTATTGGTTGGTGGATTGGACAAGAGTGATGGAAGGGAAATTTTAAACAAATTTGTAGACTCTATAAGAATTTCGGCAAATCTTTATAAATATATAGATTATAATAGAGATTATAAGTTACTTCAATTTTATAATGCTTCTGGGGGTATTTGGGAAGAATATTATCAAAATGCAATTACAAAAATTAATGTTTTAGATTTTATTGCACCCTATAACGCACTATCTAAAAAAACAATTGAAGTGTTGGTTGAGAAATATAAAAATGATCCAAATTTTAAAATGGGTATATATTCAACTGATTTAAATATAGATACCTATTTAAAATTTAAAAATATCAATTTATATGATGACAAGTATGTAATATTTATTACAAATGATGTGTTAAGATGTAATTTTCCAATATATAAATTTACAATTGCTAGTAAATTTACAAATAAGAAAATAATTATTGAAAAAGAGTATAGAGCCCCAAATATGATTAGGAGGAGAATAATCGAATACAACCCTTTCAAATCAACACTTTCACTAGAAATTTCTTCCACTGAAGATCTCATAGAAATATTTGACTTTATGTTTAAAATTCCAAAAATAAATATAAAGTGGGTTGAAATTTCAACCAAAGGATTTACTTTAAATTGGGGAAAGGATAGATTGGAGGGCATGTATCCAGGAAAAACATTTTCCATTCATAATGCCAAAATTTAAAAATACAAATTCTTTTAAACTTTTAACTTTTTATTTCATCGTTTTTTGAATTACACATTGATTTACATTGATTTTTGATTTAACATCCATAGTTAATAAGATATTGATTTGGTGAAATTTCGCCATCTTTTTCAAACAACTTGGGGTTTAATATTGTAACTTGACCCTTCATGTTGGTCCAATGAACCCTAGTATTCATATATAAATCTAATTTATGATATTGAAGAAATGAATATTGCTTTGGCAAATAATTTTTATAAAAATTATTTTCATTAAAGGAAAATAGTCCATTGAAAAGATAAAATTGTTCTTTTTCAATTTCATTTAGTTTAGTTTTAAAAAACTCTTCACTATTTCCTTCTCTTTTTTTTAAAAATTTGGCAATTCTAGTACCAATAAAAGTGCCAGCAATTACAATTTCATTTCCAAAGTTCTCCAATGAAGACATGTACACCTTTAGATTATCCAATTTAATTTCCAATTTACTCCTTTTTGAAGGTGTCAATTTTTCATCTACACTTGATGGGGAAACTACCTCTGTTTTACTAGCTTTTTGCCTTTTCCTTTGATCATTTTCCTTTGACTTGCTAGACGCTTCTTTAATCTTTGTGATTTCTATTTGGCGCTCTTCATCATCACTACCCTCGCTCTCACTTAATTGAACAGGTCTTTTACCTTTAGAAGCAATTATGGGTGTTGGTGGAGAACTTTGTTGGTAGACTTCATAAGGCCTTTGTTGTTGACTTCCATAACTTCCTTGAGGTTGATTGTAAAAGTTTGGATTCATCTTGTTATTATTTTAATAAACTTGTAACTAACTTTTTAATTATTTGGCTTGTTTATATATAAAATAGATTCTGAAATGAAAAATAAAAGTGTGAAATAATTTCACAATTGTATTCAAGTGTTCATTATTTGTAATTATTTTTTTCCTCCATGTGTCATGTTTATTTACTCACACAGTCATTTACACTCGTTGTGAAAACATATAATGAAAATATACATTGATGGTGTTGCATGTTTAGGAAAAACTTCATTCCTATTAGAAACCCAGGAGAAATATGGCAAGGATACTGTAAAGTTAACAGACTTTTATCAATTTCAAGAAATAATAAAACTTCCAAAGGAATTGGTCGATTCTGGATACAATTGTTGGTTTAGGCAACAGACTAATGAAGATGAATCTAAAACTTTAATTATTGATAGAAGCACTTACTCCAATTTTATTTATTCCATGATTTTTAAAAATATTCCATTGGAAGATGGAAGAAAATATTTACAACAGTTGAAGGAATCATCCCAGGATTCATCAAATGAAACATCCCATGAAAAATTAGATGTCATCCTATTTATCGTTCCCAAACCAGGACAAGAGGAAATGGTATTGGAATTGATGATCAAGAGAAATAATGGAATTGATGTTTTATCTCTAGATTATATTAGTAGTCAGATTAATTTTTTTAAAATGGCTGCTGAAGTTTTGGATATGCCAATTTTTGAAATTGATGTTACAAATTTCTCAAAATCCTACAAGGAAATAAAAAAATATGTTTATAATTTTTTAGATTTGAAATAAAATTTTATAAATCTTAAATAAGATGGACTTTTTAATGAAATATGGTCTTGCATATTTAAATAAAGATGTTGATAAAGAGCTTGATGAAATCAAAACAAAAGGGGCAATGGAATTAGATGCAATGGAAAAATTTGAAAATGAAAGGGGTAAAAATTATGAAATTAGACAAGAAATTAATGAAATTTTTAAAAATTACATTGTTCCTTCTAAAAATATTTGGGTCTTGTTCATCGTTTTAATTATTGCACCTATAGTTATGATGTTTAAAAGTATTCAAGATAAAGATGGTTCATTGACAAATAAAATTTTATTTACGGCCATTACAATTGGTCACTGTATTTTAACATCAAAGATTGTAAATTGTAATTTGTTAAATTAAATAACCTTGGAATTTAAGGTTCATCATATTATTCATATGTGAAGGTTCTAGAAGTTACCATGACGTCACATTTAATTTCATCATTTAAAATTTTTAACTCCTCCTCTTCCCGAAGTTTTAGTGACGTCATCATTTCATCACAAGATTTCTTTCGAATTTTATGACGAAATGAAAATCCTATAAATTAAATACATAAATTAGGAGGTTGGGTGGGGACGGTCGGGCCTTCGAAGAGATAACATCGAGAAGAGAGAAGAGAAAAGACGAAAGGGAAAAGAGAGAAGAAGAAAGATGAAAGGGAAAAGAGAGAAGGGAAAAGAGAGAAGAAGAAAGACGAAAGGGAAAAGAGTGAAGATGAGATCTGAGTCCAAGTCACCTGGGAAAATCTGCGTCACTTTGTTTTCTAAAAATTTTTCAGTAAATCATATATGTTCACCTTCTTGTAACGATTATTTACATTGATAAGATAAATGTTTGAATTATTTGAACGTTTTAATATTAATATTACTAGGGAGAAGATGAAAACCAAATATACCGATGAAGCTATAGAGAATGCTCTATCAGAATATAAAAAATATTCCCTAATTGAGCCTACAATAAATTCAATAAAATCAAAATATTATCAACTAGATACACCCACTTCTTTTATAATTTACAAGAGATATAATTTATACAACAATCCATTAATGCCACATCATGTGTATATTATGATTGATGGTAGATCATATCATCCTGGGTCACCAAATGATGAAATTTTTCAGGAGGGTGATCCTGATAAGGGTCAGGTAACGGGCGTTGAAGAAATTTGTAAATATTGTGTTTATCATCGACTTCAAACATTATTTAAAAACGACAAACAATTTAATATATTTACTAATAATTGTCAAATAGTTTTGGGCAATTCTTTCAATACAATATTAATTTGGTGCTTTGTAGGAATGATCATTTTATTTATAGTTTCTGGAATTGGAATATTTTTCTTCTTTTCTTTAGCTCTATTTCTTCAATCGTTTTTATATGGTGCCTTTACTAGCAATGTTACTAATAATAGATGTATTCACATCATAGATGAATAAGGATGGAATTTTCCATGATTACCATAGTAATTGCATTAAATTATTTTTTAATTCAAATCTGGTCATTTAAAATTAAAAGCAAATTGCAATTAATTGAATTGTCATATAAATTTCCACAGTTTAAAATATGTCAGTAAGATGGATGAAGTTGTTAAAACTTTAAAAAAAAATATTGAACATTTATCAAATAAAGTTAATAATCTTGAAACAGCTCTATATGAATTGAATGGGGATTCAGACGAATCAACGTCGAATGTTGATGTTATAATAGAAGAGTTAAATCAAATTTTAAATAAAAATTCAAATTTTTTAGAATTGTTCCGAAATAATAATGAAATCAATCCTGAAAAATTTCAATCATTTATAAATACCACCATTTATCTCAAAGATTTCATTACAACCTTGAAGACAGATATTTCGATCGCTAAAGAAAATAGTAATTTATTTAATTTGGAGGATCAAGTTAATAGTTTGAATGAGAGTAAAACTAAGCTTCTAGAAGAAAAATCCAAATTGGTTGAATTAGTGGACAAGAAAACAAATGAGATTCAAAAAATTATAGTAGAATTGGAGGCTTTAATGGTAGAACATGAAAATTTAAAATTTACATATGAAAGTAAAGTTTCTGAAGATAATCTAGATATTGAAGAGTATAATAATAAAATATCACTATTAGAAAAAAAAATTAAGGAATTAGAGGAGCCAGTAAAATTTAATGGGAATGAAGTAGCTTTAGGAGTTAATTCTAATTCGATCGTCGAGGAAAATAATTCAATTTATGAAGAGTTAAAGAAAAATTATGAAGAGTTAAAGAAAAATTATGAAGAGTTAAAGAAAAATCATAACAATTTGTATAAAAAATTTGAGACTTTGGTTAAGGAACATGAGACTTTGGATAAGGAACATGAGACTTTGGATAACAAATTAAAGACCGTTGAATTTGAAAAGGGACAGAATGAAAGGAAATTACAAAGTTTTATCGAACAATTTAATATGATGGACGCAGATTGTAAAGTAATTGAACAAGAAAAAATTAGTTTATTAAATGAAAAATATATGTTAGAAGTGAATTATCATACATTACAATCAGAACATCAACTACTTCAAGAGTCATTTCAACAATTATCTACGGTAAATGATGACTTACGTTCATATGTTGGAAATGTCATTCGCTATAAGTTTTTAAATGGCGTTTACTACTTTTCCGAAGAAGGTGAATATATATTAACAGTTAATAAATTAAATGAAATCAGACAAAATTGGCAGTCAGAATTTGCCGAATTACAAATGCAAAATCAGGTACTAACTTCTAAGATAATAAAGTATATCTACGATCAAGATGGTATAATATTATACGAAGGAGATTCGCCCATAGGAATGATATTAACACGCGATACCCTTACGAATATTTTATCAAATTTAAAGACATGCATTCTGAGGTATTACGACTATGAGGGTAAGTTCCACATAACGAATAATGAGGTAGAAAATGGACAACAAACCCAAATACTTGATAGTAAAAAAATAGAGCAATATATCCAAACTAGAATTAATATGGCACTAATAAAGTATTTTAATGTAGAAAACCAAGTTTTCTTTACGTACGATTTTGGAGACCAAAGAATTCCACCTGGTGTAACTGTAAAAGTTCTGGATATACTAGAGTTAACAAAAATGTTGAAATTTAAGGACAATTATTTTAATACAACTATGTTAAAATTTAAAAATGAAATAATATTGAAGGATAATATGTCTAAAATCGTATTAATGAATAATCAACATAAAATACAAATCATTGAGGATATGTCTAAAAAATATAATGATTTAATATTTAAAATAGGTCAAATTTTAAAAAATAACTCTACTAAATTAGATGAAATAAATGAAATAATCAATGAAATTTCTTTAAAGAAAAAGGTTGCCCCAGAAATAATTATCAAAGTTAGCCAAGAAATTCAAAATAATTCAACTAAAATTCACAACATTATTGTTGAAGATATAAAACGGGGAAAATCTAAAGAAAAAAGATTGAAAGTGAAAACTTGTTTAGTTGAGTTAGCAAAAGTAATTGGATATAAACTTTTTAATCTTTTGAATTTGTCAGCGGGTGTTGCACTTCCAGTTGACGCAGATGATTTGAATATTTTAATAACCGCCCTTGAAAGTGGAGATGAGTCAATATTTAATAATGATAGAGTAATAAAAATTTTAAATAATCTTGGAATTCAAGCTCAAAAGGCTGAAAATACAGATGCAATTTATGAGTGGTGTACAAGGAATTTACTTGTCTATCGTGAATCGGATGCCTATAATAAAGCTACACCAGAAACGAAGGAATTATTATCAGATTTAATTAGATTAGAACCAAAAAAGATAAAATATTCAAATTTAATAGATTCTTTTGTTGAAAAAACAAAGTCTATAAAACGTAAAGCTTCACAATTCCAAACAGAACCATACCAAAGTGCAGTTGTTCCAATGGAGCATACAACAGAGGCAATGAATTATGAAATGGATCACTCAATGGATAGCTACATTAATTATGGTGCCTCAGAAGGCGATTCTGCTTTGAAGTTATTTGTTGAAAATTTTGATACATCCTTGCCAAATGAAGATGAATCAATACCAAGGTTAACTGAAATAGAAGATCTTGAATTGTAAATCTTTATGAATGGCTTTGTAAGATGAATTCTATATTTAACATTTTACAAAATTTGAACATTGATTCAAATAATTATTATCAAAACCATTTTGAGGACCATTCAAAACTTGGTCATTATAAATATTTTATTTCCAATTTTAATACATTTGTAAATTATGAAGAAATTGACAATAAACCTATAGAATTAGTTAATGCAATTTTACTTGATGATGTGAAAATGGTGGATGCATTTATTTCAAATGGTCAATTAAATTTCTTTACACATACATATATACATACATTTTCTAGATATGTTGCAAAGGGTTTTACATTATTAAAAGCATATTCCATCTATACAGGTTGTATATTGGACATTTTAAAGGAATTGCAAAGAGTTGCCACCATGTTAAAATATACTATTGACATTGAGTATATTATGAATGATGTTTTTTTAAAGATAAATACACAAACTAAAAAATTTATTTTATTTACCTCGGAGATTGGATTAAAAGGAGTTGAAATACAAAATAAAAATAGTAATCCATTAAACCAACTATATTCTCTAGAAGTTTATAACATGGAGACAATTTATATAGAGGATAAACTAAACCTTGGCAACACACAATTAAAAGAAAAGGACGAGTTGTTAACTATGTTAGATTTAATCTCATTAAAATCAAGCAATTTTATATCAACAAGATATACACCCTATTCACTTTTAAACTTTCAATTTAAAGTTTTAAATTTTTCTGAAATGTATTATAATACTTTTTTAAATCGAGAACAACTAGTTGGATTATTAGATGGAGATGATGCAACTTACGGCATTTTACTCCAAAAGGTGAATAAATTAGAAATCATTAATTTACTAAAGAAGGGTTTAATCCCTAGCAATTTTAGATTTCTAAATATTAAAGCTTGCTTGAAGGGTAAAAAATCTAAATTAAATAAAAAATTTATCCTTCAAATTGGAGAATTAAAATCAGAAGCCTTTACAATTAAAATTGATGTAGAAGTTCCACAACAATTTTATAAAGATTTTAACCCCCTTTATTCAAGTTTTCCTGAAAGAATTGTTCTACCTAAAATTCATCAAATTAATAGTCCACATGTTAGATTGACAGATAGTAAAATTTATTATATAGAATCATTAAATACAATTTTTATCTCAAATAAAATTATTTGGGATTATTCAAAGGAACTTCCATTGAAAAATATAAAGAATCTTGATATTAATTCAACGACTATTGAAATTTTTAAAAGTTACTTAACAACATATTACAACTTGTTTTTTAAAATTAAAATTTTGTACACTTTAAAATTTGAAAACATAACAATTAATATAGTACGATTTAAAAGTGAAATTATATCATTTACAACAATCACGACCATTTATCCCATGTTGATTAATTTAGATGATGTTATTGATGAAATTGTTGATATCGATGGATGTGATGAAGAATTTGTGAAAATAAATAAAGTCTTAGCATAGTGAGATCCATTCTTTAATTTTACTTTCAGGGGATCCATCTTTCCTCAAGTTAGACAGATATCAATGCCACAGTTTTTGGCACTAAATTTTTAATATATAACACAATCACAGCTATTATTAGAGAGCAATTTAGCACAATCACAAAAATGGTATAGTATTCCATCACGTTCTTAAACTTCAACACTCGTGTTGATATGTCAATTCCAGACAAGTTTCTAAGATTGACTAACGAACTGTCGGAAGGAAAAGTATTTACGTGATGTTGTTAATTCACAACTAAAGCCTTCATTGTATATCAATGTATATATCCCGAGGAGCCGGATGCTCAGAATGATAGCACTAGGTGCTGGGAGATTCCATATGAATATTTATGACAGAGGGATGAATAAATTTACTAGATGCTGCTATTAAATATGAAAAAGTAAAAAAGTGTAAAAAGTACGTACGTGTGAATGATGTGAGTTGATTTAAATTAAATTTTAAATTTTAAACGCATCAGAAGTTTCTGGGTTCTTTTAAAATTTTTAAATTATATAACGTACCCACTATTTCATCCTCCATGCTTAAAAATTGCGCAAATTTCACAAGTGAATCAACAGGTAATTTGATACAAAAATCTGGATGAATTTGGTATTTTAAAAATCCATCGGGAGGACTTTCATTATTATCTAGTACATCAACTATATCGAGAAGGTTTCGAGTCTTGACATATTTATAAACATACTTTGTCCTACTAACTAATTTACTTCCAGATTCCAGATTATTAAAGTTATTGGCTACTCGAGAAAAAACAATATCTTGATTAGCTGGAATAAATTTAAATGTTTTGTCGTAAATCGCCAATCTCAGATTATAATATTTATACGGATCTGTAACATCCTCTGCAATATCTTCAGAATTAAAACTTAGAAGAAAACTGATAATACCTACAATACATAAAATAACAATAATAAACAAAATAATACCTATAAACTTCATCCTTATCCTTTTAAATCCTTTATTATCATTTAAAATCCATTTACAATAGTTTTACAATAGTTTTAAGTTTCATTAATTAAATAAATGTTACAATTGGTACAATATTTTTATTAATTTTATTTTAAAAATTCAACATAAACCAATTTTTTATGAATATCTCTATAAGCTCCAATATGGGCATATAAATTTTTTAAAGTGACGCTATACTTTTCCTTTCTACTATTTTTAGATAATATTTCATAAACTTTATTTTTAAACTGTTCTTCTGTAACTGAAGAGGTTGGAGTAAAATTAAAGTAACCATTATCCAAAAGAAATACAAGTGAGGATGAAAAGTGCAATGAGTCTCTAATTGTGTCACTCATTGTCTTTGAAAAAATTTTAGAGACGGGTGCGTCAAATGTATTATAAAATAAACTTGCCATATTCCAAATTATCATATGAGTACCAATATCCCATTGATAACCTTTATCATTACTAGGCAATCTTTTCACCAACAACTGTATGCCAAAAATTTGATTAATTGGATCTAAAACTGGGTTATCAACACAATCTTCTCTTGAAATATAAATATCTGGTATTAAATCTGTATATTGTAAATACCTTTGAATTGGCAACATTCTCAAATTTGCTGCAATATCTTCACCCACAGGAGTATCATTTGCAGAAATAATTATAGAGGAGTTTATATTAAAATTGGACCGAATATTTGCAAACAACTCTCTATGTATTAGTGAGGTGTTATTTACAAACGTTTTAATTGCAGTTGGTAAAGTTTCGACTTCATCAAACCAGACTATTAAATTAGACCACATGTTAACGGCAAATGGATAGCCAATATTGGCATTATAACAATTTTGTAAATCGGAATTATTATAGTTTTGGTTTAATCCACCTTCAAATCCACCACAGAAAATCCTTTCATTCATCTTTCCAATAAACTGATTTTTCCCCGTTTGACTTTTTCCTAAAAGGGCCAGAAATTTTCTTAATACAGTACCCCTATGAGTATATGATGTTATAATTTTAGTTAAATCAATAAACGTGTCCAAATTAAAATGTGCTTGAAATAGTAAATCCATAAATCCCAAATATATATCCTTAGAATGTTTACAATATTTTTCATTTAAATTATATTTTGTATTAAAATGAAAATTATTTAAATCCAGTGTAGTTGATTCACAAAATCTTTGAAAATATTTTGCCATTGAAGTAAATCCAGTATTGATAATCAATTGTCCAAAAAATAGCCTATATAACTCATTAATTTGTTTAAATAGCATTTTTCTATTTGTAGATATTTCCACAAAAAAATTTGATGATTCAAATTCTTCTTTAACCGAACTTCGAATAAACCATGATAGAATTATAAAAACAAATTCATTAAATTTTAAATCGTTATCTTGCCATTTATAATCCCCAATAATTTTCGAGTTAAAATAATTTAAAATTAAATATTTAGACATTCCATCCAATTCTTCTAGAGAATTGGGATAAAAAATTACATCTGATAATTTTTTTAATTTAACATCAACATTAAGATTTTGTCTAAGACCTTCAGTTGTTTTAAAAAGTTTATTTATAAATAAACTAACATCTTTATTTGATGCTTCAGATATATAGTCGCATACCGTCTGTATGTCAAAGGATACCTTTTCTTCCACTTTTACAATATCGGTTCCATCTCCATTGAAAAATAAAATGAATTTCGCTCTATTATTTAACTCAATATTAAATTTTTTAGAGATTGAACAAATTATGATGGCCAAATCTTTGAAATATTTATTCAAGAGTGAAAATTTTGAATCTTCACTTAAAGCTTTGAACAAGTCTATGTCAAGATTCAAATTATAATTTAAATCTACATCTAAAATATTAACCTTTTCCGTTATATACTCTAAATCCTTTCCAACATCTTTGGGTCTCCCTAATAATATAACCGCATTAACATTATTATTTAAAATTTTTAAAAATTCTGGAATTTTCATATAGGTTGAATATAAAAAGGATTTAATTTGATAATTTAAAGGATCAAATACTTCATTGGGATATTGTGCAAATACCCCTGGAAGTGTTATATATACTCCCGTAAATAATGATGGCATATTTCTTTCAAATGTTTGTGAAAATGAATTATATATTCCAACTCTTCCATGATTAATTTCACGTCTATACCAAGGAGTAGATTTAAGTGGTTCTATTGAACACTTTCTATATTTTAAACCAGCTTCCCTTGATTGGGCAAGAGTGAACTTTCTATATTGCTTCCCTTCATAATAACATATAAATTCTCCATTATTATAACCATAAAATAGATAGTAATGAATAATATTTTTAAAATTAATATGGAATGGTTTTTCAACCTTCTTTCTCTTTTTCTTAGGTGACTCATCAGTATCATCTACAGTAGGGTTAATAATTGAATTTAAAGTATTTATTTTATCTGATATTGAATCCTCATAATTTTCAAATAAAAAAAATAATACATCATTCGTAGGAAAGGCCTTTAGTAAAAGGTCTCCAATTGTATCGCCAGCGTCTGCAACATCTTCACAAACATAATAATATAAATTATATCTTGCAATTTCACATTCAATTCCCAAACTATCTAATAAATATATTGATGAAGTTAACCTACTATTAAAATTTTGTTCATTAGTTAAATTTGATCTTAATAACCATGCCAAATTACTTGAGACTATATTTGAATTTAACATCAACTTTAAAATGTGTTTAATAATATCTACAAATAAAATATCACCTTCAAACCCATTTTTGTTAAAAATAACGTCGTCTACATACAATTCATTTTGTATTTCTAATCCATGATTTTCACAATATCTTTTGTAAAAAAGACAAATTAAATAGACATATTCTCCTACTTCTTTAACTGATAAATCAAGATTTTTAAATAATTTTGGAACAACATTTTCCCAAACATCCTCTTGTTTTATAATTGTAGATGCAATCATTAATTTAGTTTTCTCCATTTTTTCAGTCCAAAAAACATCAAACTTTTTTGTAAAAAAATCCTCTTCAGTTACAAATACAGCTTTATCTTCAGTCGAAAAAGATTTTAAATTGATATCTGAAATTTTCATTTTATCAATATTATGATCTTCATTGGGCTTAAAAATTTCATGAAGAGTTATATTATCATATTTTATTTTTGCAACATAGGCAAATTGATAGAGTTCCGAAATATGTTCATCTGTATGTTCATTCAAAATTCCCACATTTTCCCTCTTGACAAGATTTTGAAGATCAATTTTATTTATTGGAAAAATTGATTTAGTTAATTCTTTGAACGTTTTAAATGAAGTTAATTTAGATGATATTACAGTATTTTCTTCATAAAATTCAAATTTACTAAAAAAACTTTTACCATTTGAAATTTTTGGACTAAATGAAAATTTCTGAGTACCCACATAAAAACTAAAATCATCCGTTTGCTGCATTAATTTATCACCTTCGTTTATAGGATTATCACAAAGTAGTGTATATTGATTTCCCATACTCCATACATCTATTATAGATGCCAATTTGAAAAGTTCAAAATTAAAAAGATATCTAAATGGTAGGATATGACATCTGCCAGTTGGTAGACCAATTGTATCAACAAAATCGGGCAATACAATACCTTTATATTTAACAGTTATAAAATCATTTATATACTTTAATAAAAAGTATCTCGTATTGCAATCAAATGAAGCTTCTGTTATTAAATGAAAACTATGATTGGTCCGTTTATATCGATAAGTTTTTAAAAATTTTGAAGGGATATTACATTGGTTTAGTATATTTGAGACATCATCTATAACATCTTCCTCTTGATTCCAACTTTCATCTTTTATATCAAAATCTAAAAATATTCTTTGAAATGGAAGTTTTGAAGAATTTATAAACATATTCGACGAAAAATTTTCCATCGCAGTCCCTCTAACAATTGATTCTAAAGATCGTTTGCCAAGTGAAAATAAACCATATAAAACGCATGTGTATCCAAATGAACTAAAATCTACTGGTTTTCTCACTTTAGGTATATGTATAGGTATATAAGTTTTTAAATTGGTAGATTTATCAAATTCCATTACAATATTTAAAATGTCATTTTCAGAGTTCACAGTAAAAATTTTCTCCTCAATTTGTCTAGCAAGATCCATTTTTATTTTAAAGCGATCAATTAATTCCTTTAAAAAGTCATGTCTATATTTTTCTCCTTCGTTAAGGATATTAAACGTCTCTAGATCACAAATAATACCATTATTTACCATTGATTCCAAGAAAGGTGTAGAGTTGTTAGAATCATTTGAGTTGCTACTTGTATCCTCCATATTTGATTGATAATAAAACTATAAAGATAAATAGAAAAACATTTAAATAAAGGGAATATTTAAAGAAACCCAAGCCATATTCTTCCTTTAAAAAATTCAAATAATAATCCTCGAAATCCATCTTACAACTGGATATTAAGATGGATTTTAAAGAAATTACATTTTACATGAAAATGTTTTACCCAGAATTATACAAGTGGTTAAATGAACCATCTTTTAATTTTACTATGGGCCTACTAACCTCGTCAGTTATAATATTTAGCCAAAAATATATTGAATCCAAATATAATGAAAGCTCTCAATAATAAGAATGACTTCTGTTGTTATAACTGAATCTAATAATATTAATTTTGACGTTAGTAGAGTAAACAATTTTGAAATAAATAATGATGAAATTCATTTAAAAACACTTGATAATTTCACAAAGGCGGAGTCAGAAAATGAGTCAGAAAATGAGTCAGAAAATGAGTCAGAAAATGAGTCAGAAAATGAGTCAGAAAATGA
>JACCDX011347226.1_pt1 | contig 37700 bp, 24 predicted proteins | sample 7449681 | NCBI WGS metagenome assembly JACCDX01 (sample SAMN15323450, study PRJNA562643) | freshwater metagenome | isolation source: river surface water | place: USA:Blue River Watershed | collected 2017-08-18
AAATATTACAAATAATAATTTCATATATTGAAACTAATAATTTATATTGTATAAATGATAATATCATAAATACATGTTGTTTTTATAGTGATGAAAACTTATCTATAGTTTTTAATATGAATTCATCGACTATTATTTATAAATATGAATTACCACGTTTAATATCATTAAATTTATTTAAATAATTACTTTTATTAAAATAAATAAATTAATTATTTAATTATATAATATATGTCTGAGTTAAAATTATATTTTGAAAATTATATTAATTTAAAAGATGTTTTTTATAAATCCCCGGAATTTAATGCATTATATAATGAATTAAGTAAATATGATGATAATGATTATTTAAATAATTTTATCAATAATATTAACTCTAATAAAATTGAAATAGATAATTTATTATTACATATATATACAATAATAAGTAGAGATTATGATGATATTCGTAATAAAATTATAAATATTAATAAACATACAAATATTAATAAAATTAAATTCATGATATCACATGATAAATTATTAATACCATATTGTTATAAGTTATTTTATAATATTTTATATTTAATAAAACCGGACATTATTAAAAATAAGATTAAAGAATTAAATATAAATAATATTCCTATTTTTCATTTTTTAATAATTAAATATCCTAAAATTAACAATTTAATTTATGATTATAAAGATATTTATTATTTTAATGATGTCAGTTTTATTAAATTTATATCACAAGTTAACGGAGAAAAAGCATTAAATAAAATAAAAGAATTAATAAATAAAATGAATCATATCTTTAATTCTATTTATGAAATTTTTAAAGAAATAATATTACTATTATTATGTAATTTTACTAAAGATGAACTTAATTTAGATGTTCAAATTAATAATCAACAAATTTCATCTTTAACATTCAATAATATATATAATAGTTTTTTAGATGAGGACTATATAGAAGCAGATATTTTACGAAATATAGTATTAAAAATAAATCCTAAATTGAAAGATGAAATTTATGAAATTTTGAAAATTAAAGAATTTAAAATTTTAATAGAGGATAAAGGTATTTTTTATAATGAATTAACTAATTTTTTAGATACTAATGACAGATTAAAAAACTTTATTAATAAAATTAATACTGATAAAAATTTAGATATTCAAATTTATAATAAAACAAAATTATTTGAAAGATTTCCGTATATTAATAAATCATTCTACTATTTAAATAAATTTAAAAAAAATATATTAAACAGTATTAAATGTAAAGGAATTAATAATAGCTATTATGAAGATTTAATTAATAATTGTTTTTATAAACCATATGAATATGATTTATTAGTTATATATAATAATGATATTCCTATTGCATTCACTAGTATTCATAAAGGTGATTGTCCTGAATTACCTGATTTATATGTTAAATATTTAACATGTGCTAATACAATTTCGGGGGTTCCTCTTGGTTCTTTATTACAGGCATTATATTTAATTACATCTAAACTTAAAAATTTAGATACTGGAGTTTTACAATTAGCTAATGGTTTTAAAAATGTAGATGCATTCTGTTTAAATGACAGATATGGATTTAGACCAAATTATAAATATGATAAACCAGGATGTTTTAATAATCAAAATTATTTTATTGAATCAATTAAACATAAAGAAAAATTTACAAGTAGTTTATTATCTATGGAAGTTAAATTAAATGATATTACAATTGATAATATTCTAGATGTTTTAATTGATGTCAATTTATATTTAGAATCTCCAAGTATTAAAAAAAATAAAGCTAAATTTATTTGTAAAAATTATAATAAATCTAAAAAAAATATTTTAGATAATAAAGAATATAAATTAAATCCTCATATATTTGAAAATGCAATTAATAGTTTAGTTGAAAATATTAATGCGTATCTAACTTTAGAACATGATGATAATGAAATTCATAAATACTATAATAACAAAAAAGAAGATGAAATATTTTCAATTTTAATCAACTATATTACTAAACCATTTATTACTTCACATGATATAAATGAGATTTATAATTTTACTAATAATTTATCTTTCAGAATTAAAGAGCATTTAGAAGATAACAATTTAGGAACAATTTTAAATAATAAATTAAATTATGATTCTAATTCAGATAATAAATAAATTTTATCAAGATATATAAATAATTCTATTAATTATTATAATAATGATTAATAAAATTAACGAACTAATTAACTATTATAAACAACAATACACTGATATTCTTATTGATGAAAATCAATTATATAATATAATTAAAAATATAAGTAAAGATAATACATTATCATTTGATACAGATAATTATAAATTAATATTAAAATCTTATTATTTAATTATAGAAAATAAAGAAATTTGTGCTAAAAATATTTCTTATTTAATTAAAAATTTAGATAATTTAAATCATTTAATAAATGAAAATACTTATTTAGTAAATAAAATTAAAAATTTATAATTATATCTTTTTATAATAAATGTCTAATTTAGATTCTCAAAACATTGAATCCATGATGTATAAAATTTCTAATTTATTTAATTTAGTTGATACCAATATTTTATTAAGTTTTCTTTTTATTATTGGCACATTTGCTTTAGTTTTTGGTAGTATTAAAGAAGGAAATATGGACCCTTCAACTATTATTTTATGTATATTAGTGGCTATGGGTGTTTATTTTTATATTAAAAAACAATATTCAAAAGAATTAAAAACATGTAGATTAAAAAATAAAGTAAATACTGGTATTAATTTATTAGAAGATTTATGTGAAACTCCTGAAACTAAAAATAAAGAATTATGTAATAAATTTAATGAAGCTAAATCAAATTATGCAAATATCACCAATGTTCTTTTACAACAATATAAAACAACATTAAAATATTAAATTTAGAATCTAATTATCATATTAGATTATCGATAAAATAGTGTAGATAAATATAAAATTACATTATTCGATATAAATCATATATTTATGGATGTAAGACTCATATAAGATTACACAAATCTATTTATAATTAAATTATCATATTAGATTATCAATAAAATAGTGTAGATAAATATAAAATTACATTATTCGATATAAATCATATATTTATGGATGTAAGACTCATATAAGATTACACAAATCTATTTACAATCTAATTATCATATTTAATAATCGATAAAATAGTGTAGATAAATATAAAATTACATTATTCGATATAGATATTGGATAAGAAATTATTATGTTAAAATTATCATATAATTATATGTTAAAATATTATAATTATATTATAAAATGACTTTAGGAAATATTATACAAATTGAAGCTAGAGGACCTGAAGACTCTTTATTATATGGTAATCCACAAGTATCATATTTTCGTCAAGTATTTAAACGTTCAACTAATTTTGCGATGGATTATTTTAAAATAGCTGAAAATTATTTTATTCATGCTGATTTTGGAACAACTGTTAAAGTTAAATTACCGATGAGAGCTGATTTGTTAGGAGGTCTTTATTTAAAATTTAAATTCGCTGATTTAATTCGTGTAAATAATTACTATAATCCGGATGGTTCTACAACTAAAGACCCACAATTTACATCATATGTAAATGGTATAGGTTTTCAATTAATTGAAGAAATTAAACTTATTTTTAATGGTTCAGTTATTGAAAGAATGAATGGTGAATCAATATTTTTATATAATGAACTTCATAACTCTCAGAATCGTAAAAAGTCTTTTTATAGAATGACCCGTTTTTATGAAGATAGTTTTCGTATTGGTTATACTAATACAACTGATGTAATGACCTATTTACATATACCTTTCTTTTTTACTAGAGACCCTTCTGTTTATTTACCAATTGCAGCAATGTCAAATACGGAAATTAATTTAGAAATTAAATTTAAACCATTAAATAAATGTTTAGTTCGACAATATAATTATACAGGAGACCCATTACCTGGTGTAAATGGTTATATTGATGAATCAACACCACGTGGAACAGTTCCAGAACAATATGGAATGTATGAAGAACAAGTAATAGGTAAAATAGACCAAGTAGAATTATATATAAAAAATATATTTTTAGATAAAGAAGAACAAACATTCTTTAAAAAAGGACAGTTCAATTTATTAATAGAATTATTAAATATAGGTATTTCAGAAACATTAAATGAACCAAACGAACGTAATACCTTTTTTTATCCTCTCGATTTTTGTCATCCAACCAAATATATATTCTGGGTTTTACAACGTGAAGATGTGTATAAAGCTAATTTCTTAGATAATTATACATCATCATTTAATATTAAATATGGGGATGGTATATATACATTTGATTATGATGACCATCTTTTATCTGATGCAGTCATTTTAGCTAATAATCAAGAAATTAGTCCAGTTACTGATGAAATATTTTTAAGTTCAGTTCAATTATATGATAATTTTAGAACAGGAACTGATTATAATATTTATAATTATAATTTTGCATTAAATCCATGTTCTCATAATCCACAAGGTTCATTAAATTTTTCCAAAGTATTACGTAAAGACCTAAGCATCAGCTTAGTAAGTCCTACTAAATTCTCTAATAATGGATATAAACCAAATATTTTATTAAGAACTTATTCACATAGTTTTAATTTCCTTATTATTAAAGATGGTTTAGCTGGTCTACTTTATAAACAATAATTAATTTTCATTAAATTAAACCTTAAAATCATTTAATTTACGGTTTTATTTGTTAAATTCTATATGTATATTATATAACTAATATGAGTAGGAAGGATAACTTTCAGTATATTCCAAAACTACAAGTTAAAGAATTAGAAACAAACCTGATTGTTGCCGGAAATATACCAGGAAAAGATAAAGTTACAATTAATGGATGGCTTAATGTTGAAAAAACTGCTATTATAGTTAATGATTTATCTGTAGGAGGTCGTATTTATGGTAATGGTATTGATAGTAGTGGTGGTTCTAATTTAAATTTCTCCGATTTTTTTATGATTGGTGATTATCTTAGTGTTAATGGTATTTCTTTTTTAAATAAATTATCGGTTGCAGGTATTACTACCATGGAATATTTAAGTGTTGGTGATATTAATATTGATAACTTAGAAGTTAATAATTTAGAAGTTAATAATTTAGAAGTTAAAAATACCGCAGAATTTGAAGAGGATGTTTTAATACATGGAGACCTAAGTGTTAATCGTAATATTTATGCTTCTAATATTTCTATTTATGGACTAACATATGTCAGTGATTTAGAAGTTGATGACCAAGCATATTTTCATAAAACTGTTATTATGCAAGATGGATTAAGTATTGCTGGTAATATTTATGGTAATATTAATGGTTTTATTACTATTGAAGAATTAAGTGTTGGCGGTAGTATTTTAATTGGAACTAATTTATCTGTTAATGGTAATCAATATTTTAATGGTTCTTTAAGTCTTAATAATAACCTTTTTCTAAATTCAGATATATCTATTAACGGAAACCAATATATAAATGGTATATTAAGTGTTCATGATACAGCTATATTTGAAGGTGATATTAGTATTAATGGTAAAATTTTTGCAAATAGTGATTTAATACTTGATTCTAATATTAGTATAACAGGTTCTACTTATATTGGAACATATTTATCAGTCACAAATGATGTTTTCTTCGATAATAATCTTACTGTTAAAGGTGATTTAACTGTTTTAGGAACTCAAACTATATTAGATACACAAACTATATCTACTAAAGATGGTGTTATTTTATTAGCTTTAGGTAATCCAGATGATATTTTACCTATTGGTTTCTTAGGTGAAACTACCGTGGATGGTTCTAATGTTTATACTGGTTTAGTTCGTGATATTGATGAAAAAAAATATTGGTTAATCCAAAATTATTTAGATGCTAGTGCTCAAAACTTTACAGGAGTTACGAATAATTCACAAAGAGCTGATTTAGTTATTGGAGATTTAGATGCACTTAATCTTAAATTAAATGGTTTATTAAGTATTTCTGGACCAATATTTTCAAATTCGGATATGAGTATTAATGGCAATATGACTATCAATAATTTATTATCTGTATTTGGTTCATCTACTCTTTCATCCACTCTTTCAGTTGCTAATAATACAACATTATCATCATTATTATCTATTTTTGGACCTTCTTATTTAAATAATACTTTATCTATTTCCGGTAATACTACATTACAAAATAATATTAGTATTGGTGGTAATACTACATTACAAAATAATATTAGTATTGGTGGTAATACTACATTACAAAATAATATTAGTATTGGTGGTAATACTACTATTCAAAATAATATTAGTATTGGTGGTAATGAAACTCTCGCGGGCTTATTATCCGTTTTGGGTCCAACTTATTTAAATAATATTTTATCTATATCAAATGCTACATATTTATCGAATATATTATCTATATATGGACCTATTACTGCAAATTCAAATTTATCTATTTCTGGACCTATTACCGCAAATTCATCATTGTCTATTAATTCTAATATAATTACAAATTCTACTATTTCAATTGGTAATACTATTTATGGTCAAAATGGATTATCTATTAATGGAGATGAAACATTAAGAGGGTCTCTAAGTATTTCAGATAATATTATTGTTTCTGGTTTAATGAGTATTAACGGTCCTATAATTTTGGATGGTGATATTTCTATTAATGGTAAAATTTATTCAAATGACTTAGAAGTTAATAATTCCTTATCTATTGGGGGGTCATCAACTTTATCATCAACATTATCAGTTAATAGTCAAACTACTTTATCTAATACTTTATCTGTTGGAGATAATGCTTATTTAAGTTCTGATTTATCTGTTTTTGGAAATACAACTATTAATAATAATTTATCAGTCAGCGATAATACTTATTTAAATTCGGATTTATCTGTTTTCGGTAATACTACTATTAATAATACTATATCAGTCGGTGATAATACTTATTTAAATTCAGATTTATCCATATTTGGTAATACAATTATTAATAATACTATTTCAATCGGTGATAATACTTATTTATCGGCTGATTTATCAATATATGGTAATACAACAATTAATAATACTTTATCAATTAATGAAAACGTTTATTTAAATTCAAGTATTTCAATCAATAGTAATCAAATATTAAATGGTTATTTAAGTATTAATGGTTCTATTTATGGTTCTAATTTATCTTTAACAAATACAGTTTTTTCTAATAATTTATCTATTTCGAATACATTAACTGTAAATAATCTATCCGTTTTTAATACATTAACTACTAGTAATATATCTATATCAAATCAGTTAACTGCTAATAATATATCTATATCGAATACATTGATTGCTTCTAATATAAGTATTAATGGTAATACAATAATCAATATATTATCTGTTAATGGTATTACTTATTTAAATAATATTTTAAGTGTGAATGGTCCTGCAATTTTTAATAATTTATCTGTTGCTAATTCAACCACATTAAATACTGTAAATATTTCCGGAGCAACTACAATTAATAATACATTAAGTATATCAGGAAATACAACATTAAATGGACTATCGGTGGGTGGTTCCGTATTTATTTCTAATTTATCTGTATCTGGACCAGCTAGATTTGATACATTATCAGTTGCAAATAATGCTATATTTTCAAATGGTATAAGTGTAAATTCTACTGCAAGAATTAATAATTTAGATGTATCGGGTAGTGCTATATTTAGAAATGGGTTGAGTGTTAGTGGAAACGCAAGTTTAGATAATATTATGAGTATTTTTGGAAATTTGTTTCTCCAAAAAAGCCTAAGTGTAGGTGATTTTGTTACAATGCAATCCGGACTTAGTGTAAATGGTCCTATTTATTTAACGGGTGATATTTCTATTAATGGAACAACATATGCTAATAAATTATCTGTAAGTAATCAATATATTTCAAATATATTATCTGTTGCAGGTATTTCTTATTTTAATAATTCGGTTAGTATTGCACAAAACTTAACTGTTGCTGGTAATTTATTAGTTCAAGGAACTCAAACTATAATTAATACCCAAACATTAGATATTTCTGATAATGTCATTTTAATATCATCAAATAATTCAAGTGATAATCTTGCTATTGGTATTTTAGGTAAATATGTTGATTTATCAGGAACATTATATAGTGGTTTATTACGCGATACCACCGCTAATAATACATGGTGGTTAGTTGAAGACTTATCTAGCAATGTTTCTTTTGCATTTTCAGGGGTTAATGATTCTCAAAAAGCCGATTTAACTCTTGGAACATTAGATGCATTAAATCTTGTTTTAAGAAATAATGCAACTATGTCCGGAACTCTAAGTGTTAATGGTATTACAACTATTAATAATCAATTATCTGTTTCTGGTAGAACTACTATTGCATCTACTTTATCTGTAAATGGTCCTACTTTTACAAATGTATTATCTGTTTCAACTATTAATATATCCAATAACTTAAATGTTAATATTTTATCAGTATCTTCTACTTCATTTTTAGGTAATACTGTTATATCTGGTAATCAAACTATTCAAGGTTCATTATCTGTATCTGGTAATAAGACTATTGAAGGTTCTCTATCTGTTTTAGGACAAACTAGACTGAATCAAGTTGATATTTCTGGTTCTACTATTCTTAGAAGTATTTTATCTGTATCTGGTAATACTACTTTTCAAAATAATTTATCTATTGGTAATACTATTTATACTAATACTATTTCAGTTGCATCAATGAATATTTCAGGTATAACATATATTAACAACCAATTATCTATTTCTGGTTTAACAACTATAGATGATAATTTATCTATATCCGGTAATTTTTTTGCATCTTCATTATCATTATCTGGAAGTCAAACTATTACAAATACCCTAAGTATTGGGGGTAATGAAACATTATCCGGTTCATTATCTGTTTTAGGTCAAACTAGATTAAATCAAGTTGATATTTCTGGTTCTGTTGTTTTAAGAAATACTTTATCAATTGCAAATATTATTACCGCTTCATCTGCATTATCAATCTCTGGTATAATTTATGGTTCAAATTTAAGTTTGTCTGGTAATGAAACATTATCCGGTTCTTTATCTGTTTCTGGCCAAACTAGATTAAATCAAGTCGATATTTCCGGTGATACTATCCTCAGAAATACTTTATCTGTCAATAATGCAGTTTATTTATCAGATATTTTATCTGTAAATGGAACTATTTATGGTTCAAATTTAAGTTTGTCTGGTAATGAAACTATTTCTGGTTCTTTATCTGTTTCTGGTTTAACAAGACTTAATCAATTAGATGTTTCAGGAACTGGTGTTTTTAGAGGTAATTTATCTATTCAAGGTTCTGTATTTAGCAATAATATTACTACAAATACTATTGATGTTTCTGGATTAGCTGTTTTACGTAATAATTTATCTATTCAAAATACTATCTTTGGTTCTTCTATCAGTGTAAATAATGCTACTATTTCCGGTAATTTATCTATTTCATCTATTAATGTCTCCGGTAATCTCAATCTTAATTCTTTATCTGTAGCTTCTACGGCTTATTTATCTAATCAAATATCAGTAAATGGTCTAGGAACTTTTAATGGTAATTTATCAGTTTCAGGAACCATCTTCGGTAATGGTCTTTCTATCCAAGGAAATACATTTTTATCTAATCTAGATGTATCCAATAATATAATCGGACGTAGTAATTTATCATTAGCTGGTAATTTATTTTCTACTTCTATTTCAACTTCCGGACCGGCTATATTAAATAGTTTATCTGTTGCCAATACTTCTACTTTAAATGTTGTTAATATTAACAATAGTCTCAGTGTATCCGGAACCACTACATTGAATAATACATTATCAGTTGCTGGTAATTCAACTATACAAGGTTATACATCAATTGCTGGATTAACAACTATTGATAATAGTTTATCTGTATCTGCCACTTTATATACAAATATTTTATCAGTTAATAATGCTACTATTAGTGGAAGCACTATATTTAATGGACCTGTTATAATGAATACTGGTTTATCTATTAATTCATTAATATTACCCGATTATTTAAGTGTCGGTGGTAATGTCACTCTAGGTAATGTTGTATCAATTCATGGTCCTGTTTTTGTTAATCATGGTATGGACGTTTCCGGTGATTTACATGTTAGAGGTAATTTTCTTTTAGATGGTAGTTCAGTTGTTATTAATTCTACTAGTATTCAAATTCAAGATGGTGTTATCGGCCTTGCTAATGATAATCCTGGTGATTATATGGCTATCGGTATTCTTGGTGAATATAAAAATATTGATGGTTCTAGAAATATGACTGGTTTAATTCGTGATACTACTATTGACCATAAATGGTGGTTAATTAAAGATTATTTACATTTAGATACTTCGGGTGCTATTTCATTTACGGGTGTTAACGATTATTTACGTGATACATTAGTTGTAGGTGATTTAGAAGTTTTAAATGTTGATATTTCCGGTTCTGCTTCCATTCGAAATAATCTATCAATCGGTGGAACTACTACTCTTTTCGATTTATTATCTGTTAATGGTAAATCATTCTTTACTGATTCTGTTTCAATTGGTGGTCAAGTTACTTTATTTGATGCTCTGTCTGTTGGAAACAATACTACATTAGCACAAAGTTTATCTATTCAAGGTCCTGTTACTTTATATGATTCTATATCTATTAATGGTCAAGTTATTATGAATAGTGGATTATCTGTTAATGGGCTTGCTACATTATTCGATGCTATATCTATTAATGGTGTATTTACATTAAGCAATCAAATGTCTGTTAGTGGTTCAGTTTTCTTATATGATTCATTGTCTGTTAATGGTCCTGTTAATATTCAAGATACTATTTCCGTCAATGGCTACGCTTATTTGAATGGATTATCTGTTAATGAAAACACTTACTTATCAAATACCGATATATCTGGTCGTTTATTTATTAATGATGTATTGTCAGTTGCTAATTTAATTACTATTGATAATAATTTAGAAGTTAATGGTTTCGCTTCTATTGGCGGTAGTATGTCGATTGCTGATTCATTAATTGTTCAAAATAATATTTCTTTAGGTGGTTCTTTAACTGTTCCAACTATTAATGTTGTAAATAACTTATCTATAGGTGATTCACTCACACTTAAAAAGACCTTATCTGTCGGTGGTATTACTACATTAGAAAATAAACTTAGTGTCTATGGTGCTACAACTATTCAAGATACATTATCTGTCGGTGGAACTACTACTTTATCTAATACTAATGTGAATGGTGCTATGAATATTTTAGGTTCTATGATGGTTAAATATACAAATATAAATGATAATACACCTTCATTAGTCGATAATCAAGCGGCATTCTGTATTAATACTGATGCCAGTGGTAATACTTACTTATCAATCATATATGTTAAAGATGGTGTTACTAATAAGAATAACTTAGCATTCTTATATTAAGCATTTTGATAATCAATAAAAAAAAATAATTTAATTATTTAATTTTATAATTAAATTAATTTTGGTTTATAAGTTATTTATATAAAAAGCAAAGGGGCAAAGAGAGGAGGTTTTTTTAATTGATATAAAAACAACAAAACAAAATACCATTTTTATTAAAGAGATTTGATTATTTTTAAAAATTTTATAAATTAAAATATATCCATTTCCATTCCCACCCACTTTTTAATTATCATTTATTAAACATGGATTTATATTATTAATCTATATTGTATATTCTGCAAAATCAATATAATATAACTAATATAATGTGATGATGATTTAATTAAAAATTTACATTTTTTTATTTAGAAGATATTTTTTTATCACAATACGATAAATTTATATATATAATATATAATAAGTATATTAAAATGAATAATATATATGGATGGACTAATAATAATTTAGTTAAATTTCCCGACCTTTTAGTTGATAATCAATTTGTTAATGGTAATCTTAGTATATCAAATAAATCTTATTTTAATAATGTTGATATCTCTGGTAATACTTTATTAAATACTTTAAGTGTTTCTAATAAAATTATTAATTACGGCACTATTAGTGTTAATGGTGTTGCTACTTTCTCTAATATTATGAGTGTTGCTGGACCATTATACTCCACATATTTATCTGTTCAATCTATTAAAACCGGGTTCGTTTCTGCTTCCTCTGTTTATTCTGATACAATGGGCATTTTTAATAATATTGTAAATACTGGAACTATTATGTCATCTATTATTAATACAAATATTTTATCTACTGGTGATATTATTGGACATAATATAGATATTTCTAATAACCTTAATGTCGGTAATACTTTAAGTGTATCTGGTATATCTACATTAACATCTCTATCTGTAAATAGTTTTTCTAAATTGAATCAAATTGATGCAAGTGGAACAGTTATTTTACGCAATACCTTAAGTGTTGCAAATACTTCTTTTTTTAATAATTCAATTAGTATATCAAATAGTGGATATATTAATGGAAATCTATCTATTAGTGGTAATTTATATACTAGTTATTCTTATATTGGTGGATATTCTACATATATATCTATGACCGACCCATCTTATACAGATGTAAGTGGTATTTTACAGATGGGTGTTGGTGCGGATATTACTACCTATGGAAATATATTACAAACAATAATTAATAGAGGTACTTATATATATACCAGCGGATTATATAGTGGGTCTATTATTGATACTAGTTTAAATCGATTTAATATTTTATCAACTGGTTTATATAAATTCAGTGTGTCTCTATCTTTATCGGCTAAGAGTAATAATACAAATGTTGATGGAAATGCGATATTTGATGTCTTTATTAACGGAACTCAATATAGTAATCCGCCGACTAATACAGTATTTTGGTGTAGACAATCATTACCCTATGTGTATGAACAACATTATAATAATATACATTTTGAATATTTATGTAGATTATCTAACGGTGATTTTATAGATGTTCGCGCTAGACAAGAAATTGCTTCAAATGTTAATTTCTATTCTATTTATAATGGTGCTACTTTAGAATTAACTAAAATTGCATAAAAAATTATCTATTATTATTTTATAATAATAAATAATGTCTGATATTCAAAAAATGGTTATGGATTTAATTTTTAAAATCGAAGGCACTTTAAATTCTACATTAGATAATGTTTATATTTCTACCACTATTAAAGTTTTCATTTGTTTATATGCCGCTTTTGCTGCACCTAAAATTCCACAATCTTTAGTATGGTTATTCGATAATATCCTTTTCCGTATTGGTATGGCATTTATTATCGTATTTATGGCTGTTCGCGACCCTGCTATTGCTCTTTTAATAGCTGTCGCGTTTATGATTACTTTACAAGTTGCAAATAAACATCGTTTATATAATACTGATTTATCCGTCGCTGCTCCTGGTGAATTATCTTGGTTACCTTCTGTGTCTAAACAAACCGGTCAAAAACCTACTTCTACATCTGTTCCATCTACTTCTGATAAAAAAGATATTCAAGAAGTTGCATATGCTAATTTAGATAAAATTGAAAAATCTTGTAATTCTTGTTCATCCGTTCCATTAGTAACTAAATCAGATTCACTCGAAGCTATTAAAGCTATGCAAAATGCAATGCCTTCCGAAAATTTAAAACAACCGGTTGTAGAACCAATGGCATCTTCTTTAGTTGAATCCGCTTTCACATCTCAATCACAATTATTAGATGCTGAATCTAATTTAGTCCCATCCGCTGACCAAAAATCATGTCCAGCTACATTTGCTAATCAACATTGTGTTCAAGGCTTAGATGAAATCGGTGGTTTTGAAAACTCTGCTTCTTACTCTGATTTTTAATTATTAAATAAAAATTATTTTATTATTTATTCAATAATTACTTTTTTAAGAATTATAATTTTTTTTTAAATTACTTTTGGACTCCATTCTGGTTGTTTTCCACTAAAATCACGTTGCATCATATCTCCAGTATAAACTGATTGTTCTCCTTCAACACCACCTTGTTGTTTTAAGACACGAACTTGAACATTTTTATTATTCATTTGCATTTGTTTAGGTGATTTACGAACTTTCATTGGTTGTCCTGTTCTTTTATTAGTGACATACATATATTCTTTTTTTGCACCAGCAGTTTGACCAGTAGTAGGTGCATTTGCAACATATGCACTATTTGCCATTCCATTGACAGTTGTTGGATTACTTAAATCTTTTAAATATAATGGTTCTGGATATTTATTAAAAGTAGATGCTTCTGGGGCTAACGGTTGGTCAACACGGGTTACTTCTGCTAAACCACCAATTTTTTGAGCATCAACATTTAAATAGTAATTTCCACCTCTTTGTTTTTGTTGAGATTGTTTAGGGGATTTACCACCTTTTTGTTGTTGAGATTGTTTAGGGGATTTAGTGTTTTTTTTTGGAGAGTTTCTTTGTTGTTTAGGTGATTGTCTGTTATTTTTCGATGGTGATTTTCTTCTACCACCAGTTGCAACTGTAGTTGTTGCAGTTGTATAGATATTATTTAATTCTTGTAATATAGGTTGATTTGCGTTTGTAATTTTGTGTTCTAATGCAGTTTTAATCGCATCATAATCCGCATTATCCGGATTAGCTATTTGAGCATCTATACCACCGTCTGCATCAGTTTTATTTAATCGTTTAGCTATATTTGCGCGTGTTAAACTAGGTAATAATGGTAATTTAGCTTTAATATATGCTAATTTAAAACTATCTCTATTTTTTATTAAGTCCCAATTAATATCAGAAACAGGTCTAGGAACAGCAGCATTATAATCTGTTTCGTTATCTCTGGAATAAATAACATTATTATTCACTACATTATCGGGAACAATTGCTGGAATTGGTGCAGGAAAAGGTTCTGCACCGTCAGTTGTTCCATTTCTAATCATTTCTAAACTTTTAAGTATTTCAGTATATTGTGGAATAGTAATTGGGTTTGAAATTCCTCCAACTATTAAATTATTAAAATCAGATATCCAAGCATCAATAGTTTGTTCATTAGATAAAGTTCGACCGTCATTATTAAATAATCGTTGTATTGTTATAACATCTATAGCTGCACCACCTCTTTGACGATTATTATAGTTTTTTCTTGCACCACCAGTTAATGCTAATTTACCTACATCATATCTAGAACCAAATGAATTTTCTGATTGAGATGGTTGTGGAACAGCTAATTTATATTCACCTAAAATTTCTTTCATATGATTATCAATACCAGTTGCAGAGTTACCACCTTTCATATTACCACGTTGTTGTTGGCGTTTTTTAGAATCTCTTCTTTTATCTTTTGAATTTCTACGTTGCATAATCTATATTATAAATAAATATTATTTTCATTTAAACAAAAAAATAATATTTCTTAAATAAATCTTTTAAATTAATTCATCAATATAATTTGGCTTTTCAATATTTTCACCAATCTTTAATAAATTATTTACGATTTCATAATCACTAGTAATATTATTATCAACTAGTTCAATTACTTCAAATTTATTAAATATCGAATTGTAAATACATTTAACATAAAATGTTTTATTCGAATTATTTTTAAAAGTATTATGTAATATATTCGATACCTCCATTGACTTAATTCTAGCAATACCAACTTCATTTAATTCATAATTCGTTCCTGTCGCAAACAGTTTATAAATTCCGTAAGTAGTAGTTAATTTAATTGCCAAGATATATTCAGTATTTGTATCAATATTGAATACTGAATCCGAATTTGAATTAATTTTGATTGATGACGATATTTTACTTAATAAATCATTTTTATCTTTTTCTAAAACTGTATAATCTATATCATCCAATAATTGACTAGCATTTTTGTAATCATCATAATTAGATGTATTATAATAGAATATAATAGGATTTTTCAATACATAAAAACGTATTCCTTTAATTGGATAATCAATATTTTTAAGTTCATTTTCTAAATTTTTCAAATTAACAAAATGTTTAGGTTTGATATAAAAAGGGTCTAAATAAGACGGTAAAAATCCTTCATATATTTTATATAAAAGACGTATATTACCAATATTATTATTCGATGTTTGAAATCTGGAATTATAAACCAATACTCTTTCAAGTAAAAATACCCATTTATCCTCTCTTTTATTAAATAACAATTCCCCCATAATAATGGTATCATTATATAAACTAGAATCAAAACCTAATGTAATTGTTTGCATTTTAGGTAATAATTCCGAGTCTGAAATAGAAGTAGATATAAGTATAGTAGTATCTTCATTATATATACGCGTTAAATATAACAAATATTTAGTTCCAACTGAAATAGGACAAACAAATGTGTCATTATTGATAAGAGTATTTAATAGTTTATCACTATAACTCTTTTCAATTAATAATAATGGGTCAATATCGAATTTAGATTTAATATTTTTGAGAATATCCGATTTAGCACGATTATTACGAATTAAGTATGAATTTGAATGACCTAATTGCTGTTTGATAATATCCATTATTATATTATTTTAGTAATTTAGTTTTTATAATCTTTTAAATTAAAAATATTATTATCAAATTTTGATATAAAAATAAATTATTAATTATAATTTAGATATCATGTTAGTAGATAATATTACTCAAGATTTAAATACATTTATTCTACAATCACGTATTTTTAATGGTCCATTTAAAATTGATGATTATTTCAATGAAAAAAAGGATAGATTTTATATTGAAAAATTAGAACAAATACAAAATTCATATCCGGATGCAACTGAATTAGAAGAGGTTATTGAATCTTATATTGATAAAAATAATGTTGTTATTAAAAAAACTGAATTACGAATTATAACATATATTCCTAAACCAAAAACAGTTGAAATCCCTACATTTACTACCAATGATTCAGTATCTGATAAAGTGTATAAACCATCATATTCATATTCTAAATCATCATATTCATCATCATCTACAGATATAACTCCCGATGAAAAACCAAGATTTATTAAAACAGGTTATAGACCACCAGTTAAAAATAAAAACTTATCATTTAGAAATTAAATAATAGAATTAAATAAATTATTTATAATTTTATTATTTATAAAGAAGCAAATTGTGAGCTAAAATTTGAATTACCAAATTCATCAAATGCACTAATACCATCATTATCATTTTCTTTATTTAAAGGTGTTTCATTTCCATATAATAATTCATTGGTAGATTGTTCTTGTTTATTGTGAGATGCAGATTGATTTATATCATTAGTTGGAACTGGGTCAAAAGAATAACGAATATCAGCATTATTTTCAAAGTATTTATCTAATTCGGCTCCAATATGTTGTTCTTTAAATAAGTCTGCAGAATATTTATTAAATAAATTATCATCAAATGCAGCATCTACTTTTTGAGATTCTATTGCTTTTTTAACAGATTCATTTTTATTTCTATCTTCAATATTTAAATATTTCATAAAATCGTCATCTTCAGAAATAATATCATTTCTTCTATCTGATGTTATTGATGAATTTGAGGATGATGTTTCAGATGAAGTATCGGAAGTATTATCATCATTATGAAATGATGAAACTTTTTTAAGTATACGTCTAGGTTGTTTATCGGACTTATCACTAGACATTTTAATAGTATAATGTAAAAATAAAACTATTGCTAAATATCCAACAACAATTAATATAAAATCTAAATTCATTTATAATATAAAATCATAAAATTATTTATAGATTAATCTCATTATATATTATAAAATGGATTCTTCAAATAATCAAATAGATGAAAAAAGTGATTCTGCATTAGAACAATTAAAGGAATTAACTAAATCTACACCTGTTCTTACCCAAGAACAACAAAAAATATTTGATTTAGTCTTTAGTTCTACTGTAGAAATAATTAAAAATGCGATGAATGCACAATCTACTTCTGATTATTTTATTGTTTCTTTAACTGTAGCAGAAGTGATAAAAGCAATTGAAAAGAGTGGATTATTGGGTGCTGATAAAAAAGCATTAGCTATCTACATGGGTCGTAAAATTTTAGAACAAGAGGCTTCCGATAAAAAAGAATTATTGATATTATACGATTTATCAGCAGAAACAATACTTGAAAGAATGATTGATGTTTCTAAAAATGTTAATTCTACAGTATTAACAGCAATTGAAAAAACAAAAGAAGAAATTCAAACATTGACAAAACCAAAGGGTTGTTGCACAATAATGTAAATTAATTCTTTACAAATTCATTTAGTGTAAATTAATTCTTTACAAATTAATAAAACGAATTTTTCTAAATAATCAATAAGAATATTTTTAAAAATCGGTTTTTTAAGTATTAATTTAACAGTAAAATATTCATCTTGTATTTCATAATGATTAATTTCAATATCAAATAGATTATTAATTGAAATAATCATTTGTGAGAATATTTCCATGCTATCATATTTATTAATACTAATAGGTGTTATATTATCGATATTAACGATAAGTTTTTGAATATAATATTTATCGTCCATATAAGAATCTTCTATATTATAAGAATAAGTTGTTAAAACACCATTTGATTTATAATAAATTTCATTTTTTATTTTATATTGTATAATTTCGGTATAATTATATTCTAAATCGGTTTTTGAAATCTCTTTAATTTTATGTAATATTTGTTTAATATTTAAATCATTTAGACGTGTATCAAACATTAAATCATTGATTTTTTTACCTAAACAGATATGAATAGGTGAATTTTTATTACATAATGCAAGATGTTCATTGCAGAATTTTTCCATTCTATATTAAAAAGTATTATAAATTTATTTTTAATATCAAATTTTCTTAAAACTAATTATAAAAATTTGATTGATATAAAACTAATTTAATTTATTTATAAATATATAATTATGCCTAAAATATCTGCAATTTGTATTAAAACCGATGGAACTTTAGTATCTTTTAATTTAGATGATAATGTTTCACCTGATACATTTGATATTCAAAATATTCCAAAAAATCTTTTAAATTCCAAAGGAACTAACGAACTGACTCGTGAATGCGATTTTGATTATGCAAATACAGTTATTTCTTTATATGCTTGGACCGAAGGACGTGCTGGCAAAGAAAATAAATATGATTTACCACCCCCAGTCGATAATGAATTATATTTTGGTAATATGTTTGCAATATGTCATGATGGGCAAAATAATGAATTAATTTCGTTATCGGTGTCTGAATGGGAAGATTTCTATGAAATGGCATTTGGTGGTTTTGAAGATTTGGGGTCAGAAGATTCCTATTCAGAGGATGACGATGAAGAAGAATATAATGATGAAATGAAAGACTTTATTGTTAATGATTTAGAAGAAATTGAAGATGAAAGTTATCATCCTTCCGATGAATCTGAATATGAAGAAGAATATGTATCGGAATCAGAAGATGATAATGAATCAGAATATGATGATGACGATGAATTAGAAAATGATGAAGACGATGAATCTGAATCAGATGGTAATGAATCGGATAGTAATGAATCGGATAGTAATGAAGATGAATCAAAATCTAAATCTAAATCGGATGATGATAATTCACACGACGAAGATGAATCAGTTCCAGATAATGGTATTGCTGAAACAGAAACAGAATTAGAAAAGAAATAATTATACAAAGTTTTTATTTTAGTAATATCAATAAAATAATAAATTTGATTAATAATTACTTAAATTTAAAAAGTAATAAATAATAAAAAGATGGATCCACGTGAAAAAATTGTATCTATATTTAAAGATTTATTAACTAAACAAAATGAAGAAAAAAAAATAATTAATTCAGAACAAATTGAATCAATTTCAAATGATATTGAAAAAGGTATTTATAATAAAACTATTAAATTTGCTGATGAAAAAAATATTATTAAAAAATGGGAAAATACTATTTTTACTCAAATGTATAAACAATTTGCAATTCAGGTATTTACAAATTTATCCAAAGAAGCATATGTTAAGAATGTCCGTTTATTTGATAGATTAATCTCTGGGGAATTTCATCCATATGAATTAGCGACAATGGATGCGCAATATTTATTTCCTGAACATTGGAAACCTTTTATCGATGAAAAGAGTAAAAGAGACCGTGTTTTATTTGAAATTAATAAAGAGATGGCAACAGATGAATATAAATGTAGTAGATGTCAAAAACGTGAATGTTCATTTTATCAATTACAAACCCGTTCTGCGGATGAACCTATGACTACATTTGTCACCTGTTTAAATTGTGGTAAAAGATGGAAAATGTAAATTCTATCTTTCTTTTTTTAAATTTATTACTTATAATAATAATTGATTAATAAAATAAATTATATTATTAATTAATTTGCGAAATCCTCGGTTATATCATATCTTTTACATATAATTATAATCGAAGATTGGTCTTTATAAATTTTATATAGTTTTACCGAGATATTTTCGCATATTTAATATGATAAATTAGCGGTAAAATAATATTAAATAAATGTTGGACCGGTCTTCGACACTATTTACATATGAATATATTTTGATTACCGCATATTTTAAGATGTTATAATAACTAAATTAATTTATAAAAAATATAATTATTTTTATAAATGAATTAATAAACTATTTAAAATAATCCTTGTTTATTTTCAGTTTCTTCAACCTTTCTACGACGAATTAATTTATCTTTGCTAGATTTTGGTTCAGATAATAAATTAACAACAGAATTAATATCTATATTTCTACCTCCATTCATATTCATAACTTCTTTTACTGGTGCTGTATTACTAGGTAAATTTTGTTTAGAAAGATTATTGATATTATCTAAATAATTTTCTTCTATATTTGTTGATAAAGATGGTATAGTATTTAACGATGATATTGTTGATGAAGATAATATATCGGGTTGTTTTGAATTATTTATTAAAGATGATGCATTACGTTCGTTAATTAATGTTTTAATATATTTTAATTCGCATACTTTATCAGTATTACTTTGTAAAGGTGCTAATAATTGTTCAGCATAACCAATAGTATCATTAAAAAATTTAATATGATTTGTATTATCAAATTTAGAATTATTAATAATATTCATCATTACAAATTTGGTTTGTTTAGATGATAATTTTTCAATTATATCTAATATTTGTATTATTAAAAGTCTAAAAGTATTAATATAATTCGCTGGATATTGATTATTAGTAGTAGATATAATAGTATTTTGGTTTCTTATTTTATTATAATATATTGTTGGATCAAAAAATAACTTTTGATTATCATATTTATCTACTTCTCCAGAAGTTAATTGTATATCTATATCATTATTATTTAATGTTTGTAATTGTTCTTCTTTATTAATTTTATATGTATCTTTCATATGTCTATTTAAATAATATTTTAAATGTAATATACTTTCATTAATAAAAAAACTTTCGCTTATTAATTCTATAAAATTATTTATATCATTATTTGGCATATTTTTTATTCCTAATTCTTTAATTAACTTAATTTTATTATCTTCAACTGTAATTAATTTTTTATCATTAATATTTTGTAATGCACCATAAAATCTAGTTGAACCAACTATATAATTTTTAATTTGGTTATCTTGATATTTTGCACCTTTATCTAATAATATTTGTGTAGGACTCTCTATACCGGCCATATCAACAATGGTTAAATAGCCAGATTTACCATCTTTATTAGTTATTTTAAAAATTATAAATAAATGAGACCTAGAACTTTCATCATTATTTATTGTTTTTTTTATTGTTCTACTTTTATTTCTATTCTCATTTAATTCAGTTAATAAATTATCTAAACTTACATTATTTGTAATACTATCAATTATTGTATAATTCTTTATTTTATTTTTTATTATTTCTATATTATCGTCCGTAGTTTTAATTATATCACTTCCATAACTTATTATTAGTTTACTATTTACAATCGGTCCTGATTTATTATTATTACCTTTTGGATATATATATCCATATATTTCAAATATATTATTTAATTCAATTTGTGCGCCTTTATCTAATAATTTTTGTAATCCAATCTGAACAATTCCTGGTTCCGGGTATTTACCAAATAATGTATAAGTCTTACCACTTCCTGAAAAACCATAGCCAAATAATACATTACTATAACCGTCTAATGTTAATTCAAATAATGAATCTAAATATGCTGCATTTGAATTATTATATTTTTCTAAATCTGAAAGTTTGTCTTGATTATAACCTTCAAACATTTTATTATTATCAGGTCCAATTGTATGAAATGTTGAATAAACATTTGTTAATTTATGTATAGTTTCTATTTTTTTATTATCATCATATTTTTTATAACAAATTGATTTTGGGTCTGAAACATTATCTATATTTACAAAATTATCTAAAGTTATTCCACCAGCTTTTTGGGATTGATCAACCCGTTCATTAAAACGTAAATAAACTCTTACCGCACCCATTATATCCTCATAATTAGTTATTGCAGGATTAATTGTATTTAAAATTGTTTTTAAATTATCTAATGTGGATACCGCATTATTACATTCAGTTTCAATATTAACCAAACCTTGATAAGTTTTATTATTCCATTCATTTTTAATTCTTTGAAAATTAGTATATATGTTTATAAAATCAGAGTACCAAACATAACTATCAATTTTATTTTGTAATGCTCGTTCTTCAGTTGTTAATACACCTCCTTTTTGTTGTTGGCTTTTAATTCTATTTATTTCTTTTAAAATTTTTTGTTTATTATCCCCTTTATCTTTTTCATTTATTTTTTCAACTAATAATAAATATTTATTTAAATTTTTATCTAATTCAGATAATAGATTTTGTATATCATTTATTGTTTTTTCACAATTTGCTTTTTTCAATTCATCGCTTTTCTCTACTAATGCTTGTAATCTACTTATTTCTTCATCTTTTTGATTTATTTTATCTTGTAAATCTTTCAATTCGTTAGATTTTAATAATTGAGTTGATGATACACTTGATACAGATGCTTCAGGTGCAATTTCACTAGATTTATTATTTAAATTATCAATAAAAGTTTGTAATTCTTTTTTAAATTTTTCATATGTTTGTATTTCTTCATTGTTTTGTATTATTTTATTTTCTATTTCTTTTACTAAATCGGTTTGATTATCATGTTGTTCCTTTAAATTTTTGATATTTGTTATCATAAGGGTTATTTGCTTATTTAAAGAATCGATTTGTTCTTTATAATTATTAATTGTCTTATCTATATTTTCTTTACCTTTACTTAAAATTTGTCTCTCTTCATTATTATCTAAGTTAATTTGATATTTATTAGTTTTTAGAATTTCAAGTTCGTTTATTTTTTCTTCTAAATCTGATTTATTTTTTAATATTTCTTCCAATCTTGTTCTATTTTCTTCTGAATTATTGGATATATATTGATTTAATGAATCTAATTTTTCTGCTTCTATTTTAATCATTTCCTTCAATATTCCTTCTTCTTTTCTTTTTAATAATATATAATAATTAATAACATCTACTTTATTTTTTATTTCATCTGCACCGCCTAATAATTCTATTACAGATTTCTCTTCCGAATTAACCCCTGGAATACCATTTGAATCAAATACTCCGACTCTTCTTCCACCAGTTTTAATTGAAATTGCACTTGAATATAATTCTTCTATTAATTTAGTAATTTCAGTTGGTTTTAAATTAGTGTTTTTATATTCTTCTAATTCTTTGTGTAGTTCTTCATATATTTTTCTATTTGAATTATCTGCATCTTTAAGTCTATTATTTTCATCGTTAAGAACCTTTATTGTATTATTATTATCATTTATTATTAATTCATAATTTTTAATTGTTTGATGCATATTTTTCACATTATCATTTATTTTTTCTTCGATATTATAATCATTTCTTTTTAAAAAATCTCTAGTAGAATTAATATCATTAGCTAAATGATTATACTTTGATACTAAATTATTATGTTCTTTTTTTAAATCTTCATATAATAATCTATTCGAATCATTATTTTCTTTACTCAATTCTTTTAATGAATTATAACTATCTTTTAATTTATTAATAGTTTCATGCATTTTCTCAATATCTATTTTTGTTAAATTATCAATATATTGAACTACTTTTTCAAATTGATTTTCACTATTATTAGATTCATCTATATTTAATTCGGATTCATCTTCTAAACCACCTGTCTGTTTTTTATTTTTTCTTAAAAATTCTAATAATAATTTACGCATCATAGCATATTCTTTTTTATAATTAAGCATCCAATTCATAAATTTACGTTTATCATCGTCATTTGTTATTTTAGAATATTTATTTAATGCAATTTTTATTTTATTATCTAAATATTCCAAATCTGCATCCGCTTGAAATAATCCAGTTCGCAAATCAATCTTTTTTAAATAATCTTCTGGTTTCTTCTTATTATCTTGTCTAAATTCCTTTACATAATTCACAATTGCCAATTCATTATAGCGTAATTTATCATTTAAATCATTCATTACACCTAATTTTACCCGTTTTGATTTATTTTTCAAAGATTTATTTATTATTTCTCTTAATTCACGTATTTCTAATAACATCTTTTCCTTTTCAATTTTTTCATTGTTTTTATTTACTATGTTATTTGATTTATACTCTAATATTTCTTCTATTTTATTAGCTACATCTTCTCCTAAAATATCTGCTATATCACGTATTCTATCTTTTATAATTATTTTATTTTCAGGTGTTAATTTTCTTTCCCCATCAACAATAAATATCTCTTTTAAAGGATTATATTTTAATTCTTCTTTTTTTGTCGGCTCTTCTACTATATCTTTTAATTCATTTATTATTTCTACTGATTTTGGTTCCGCCATTTTATAATCTTCTATTTCTGATTTTTTATCTATAGTATTCGATTCTTCCGATGTAATTAATTCGGCAGATTTAGTAGTTTCAGGTTCAATATCTTTAATAGGCATTGGTTGTTCCACATTTGTAGATATTGTAATTGGTTCTTGTTGAACAGACTGTTGTTCAGGTTGTTGTTGAACTTGTAATGACTGTTGAACTTGAATTGGTTGTTGTAATTGCGGAGATGATTGTATTGGTTCTTGTTGAACTTGAATTGGTTTTTGTTCAGTTTTTAATATTTGAGTTCCTTGTTCAGGTTGTAATGTCTGTTGAACTTGTTGAGATTCTAATAATGGTTGTTGTTCAGATTTTAATACTTGCGGTTCTTTTTCAGTTTGTTGAACTTGATTAGATTGTAATGGTTGTTGAATAGTCTGTTGTTCAGGTTTTTGTTGAACTTGAGATAATTCTACATCTTTTTCATCTATTTTAATTAATGGTTCTTCAATATCTTTTTTAGTAGTATCTTCATCTATTACTATTAATGGTTCTGTTAAAGATTCAAATGGTAATTTTACTTTATCAGTTTGTGATTGTAAATATTCTTCAATATTTTTAATAGATTTTTCAGTTGTTTTAATGCTAGATTCAATTGGTTTAAATTTATCATTAATATAATCTTCTATTTCTAATACTGATTTTGATAATTCATCTTCTGATTCAATTAATGGTTTAGACTCAACTGGTTCTTCGATACTATCTATTTTTGAAACTGATTCATCTGTTGGTTTTTCATCAATTACTTTTTCTTTTATTGGTTCTGCAGAAATTAATTCCTCTTGATTGGATTTTTCAGGGATATTTTCTATTACTGATTCAACCTTAGTAGATTCAATTGGTGGTAAATCTGATGTTCTGGATTCTTCAGGGGTCGATTCGATTGGTAGTAATTCGGATGAACTGGATTTTTCTGGGATAATTTCTTTTACTGATTCATCCATAGTAGATTCGATTGCTGGTAATTCTGATGGTCTGGATTCTTCGACAGTAGATTCGATTGCTGGTAATTCTGATGTTCTGGATTCTTCTGTAGTAGGGATAGTTTCTTTCTCAGATACTTCATCCTCTTTTTGTAATTCATTCAATATTCTTTCAATATTTGAATCTTTATTAAGAGGTGATAATACGGGTGTTTGAGTATTAACATCCAATACTGGTTCAGATACAGGTGATTGTATAGTTGTTTCTGTAAGGGCAGTTGCATTTAAATTAGATTTTGGTGATTTACGAGGAGAACGAGATTTAGATGAAGGAATAGTTAATGTTTGTTTAATTTCATCAGTGTCTTTTTCTAAATTTTTCAATAATAAATCTAATTCATTTTTAATTTGTAGTGTTTTATCATCTACTTCTGATGGAACTAAAACACTAGGTGATGAATATGTATCAATTGATTTTGATACATCAGATAAGAGGTTTTGGTATTGATACTTTTTAAAATCCGGATTATCGGTTTCTAACATTATTTCCGGTCTTTTATATGTTTTTTTAGGAATATATTCATCATATTCTTCTTGTTCAATTTGTTTTTTAAGAGGTTCTATCATATCTCTAGTATTTTTATTTATTATTTCTGCAAAATTATTTAATATATCTTTTGTAATATATTTATCTGTATCTATTGGTCCTTGTTGCACCGGATTTTGTAATGATTTTAATAAAGCTGCTTGTAAAGTAGGGTCTAATGTTCCTTGTGTTGGTTGAGATGCATTAGGGACATTTATTATTATAGGTTGCCCTGTGGATTGTGGTATAGATAATGATTGAGAAACTGTTTGTTTTTCTTTTAATATTTTTTTCTTCTGTTCTTCTATATAATTTTGTTCTAAATTCATACCTGGTTGATAATATTGGGTTGGTTGAACATAACTACTAATTGTTGGGTATTGATATTGTGGTAAAATATGTGTTCCTTGTGGTGTTAAATATTGTTGATATTGAGGTAAAATATGTGTTCCTTGTGGTGAATAATATTGTGGATATTGTTGTTGCGGATATTGTTGAGAAAATAGAGTTTGTTGTTGTGGATAAGTTTGTTGTTGAGGGTAAGATTGTTGTTGTGGATAAGTTTGTTGTTGTGGATAAGATTGTTGTTGTTGTGGATAAGATTGTTGTTGTTGTGGATAAGATTGTTGTTGTTGAGGGTAAGATTGTTGTTGCGGATAAGATTGTTGTTGTTGTTGGTTAGTTTTAGACTTTTCAATCATGTCTTCTAATAAATTATTTGAATCAGAACTCTTATAATTTAAATCTTGATTTGATTCCGGTTTTTTTTTAATATTATCTAAAAGACCACGTAACTCTTTTAGATTATTTTGGATAATATTAATCTTTTGTTTTGTATTAGTATCCATATCTAAAAATATTATTATATATTATATAGATATTTATTATGAATAATAAAAACTTACGAAAAAAACAAGGGGGTGGTAATGAATATGATTTATATCGTTCTGGTGATTATCTTTCAAATCAACGTTCTTGGGCATATACTGATGAAGAAAGATTAACTAAATCTAAAGATTTGGTTGAAAAATTGGTATATTTTTGGTCAAATGAAACTAGACGTTTTCAACAAGAAAAAAAAGATAATGAAGCAAGAATTGCAGATGCTAATTGGAATCATTGGAGAAGATATCAAGAAGTATTAAATAGTAATGATATTAAATTAAACCCTTCAATTATTCAAAAATTTTTACCTTTTATTCAAATTGAATATATACGTCTTAGTATTTCAAATTTTAAAGATAAATATGAGTTCCTTAAACAAAATTTAGAAGATATTGATTTACAAGTTTTAGATTTAAAAAATAAAATTCAAGAAAATACTCAAATGGGTGGTTTAAAGAAAAATAAAAAACAATCGGGGGGTGATTGTGGTTGTTCTAATAATAGACGTTTAGAAAAAAGAAAATAGAATATTATTATATAATAATGTCTAAATATAAATTTAAAAATTACTATGGTGGTGATAATGAAAAAATTGCTATCCAATTTAAAGATGCTGGTTTCGTATGTGAAAATTTACGTGTTAGTTTAGAAGAAGCTACTAAATATATTAATAAATTAAAAAATGAAATAAGTAATTATAAAAATAATAATATTGATATTATAAAAGAAAAAGATAATTTTAAAAATCAAATTAAAACTTTAGAAGATAATATTAAAAATAAAGAAACTGAAATAAAAGACCTTAGGCTTCAAATTACTAAATTTCAAGATGATTTTAAAACTTTTGAAAATTTTGCAGATAAAACCGCTTCAACTATTAATGATTTTAAAAATTCTATAAACGATTCTAACTATAATATTAAACCAGAACCATCTTCATCTATAACTGATAATTCAGAAGAAGAAGAAATTATTAATGAATTCGAAGAACAAATGGGTGGTAAAAGAAATAAAAAAAGAAAATCACCTAAAAAAATATTACGTAAAACATCTAAAAAACGCAATTCTCCTAAAAAATAATTGTTATTTAATCGTAATAAACTATAAAATATTTTCAATAAATATATTATAATTTATAAATGAATAATGACGAATTTATTAAATATTATTCTTGGTTAAAAAATTTTAATAAAAATAATAATAATAGTCAATATGGTAGTGCTAAACCAACAACATCGGAACCTAATTTTAGTTCATTAACAAAGGATAATTTTAAGGATAGCGGTTCATTAATTAAGGCACTAACAAATATTACATATTTTACAATTAAAAATGATACTGAAACTATATTAAATAAAATACAAGTTAATTTTTCTAATAAAATTAGAGGTTTAATATATTTATTATATTTTGTTAACGAAATTAAAGTTAGAAAGGAAATTAAAAATATTGAAGATATTAAAAATATTAAAATAGAAAAATTATTTGATAATACCACCAAAATAATAAATCCTAAATATACAAATTTATTAAATATATTTAATTTTATACTTTCGAATTTTAATAAATTAAATGATACAAAAATTAATGAAATTTTTGATAAATTAGGAAAAATACAGTATAATAGTAAAGATAATAATATTAACATACTAACAATTTATACATTTAATAATGATTTAATTACCAAAATTAAAGATGAAAAAAATTTGTCAGATGCTGTATATAAATTATTAACTGATGAATATACAAACTCTACAACAAATCCATCATCAACCGGTGCTACATCAAAACCACCACCTATTCCTTTAGTTTCTTTTGATGATTTTTTTAATCTTTTTAATAGTAATAAAGATTATACAGATGATATAGAATATACAGATTTTATTAATAAAGTCGATACAAATAATAAAAAAAAATACTATAATCCTGCTTTATATTTCCCTTTTTTTACGGAATTAAAAGATATATCTCAAATTACAACTTCTTTATTTAAATTAGATTTATTACAAAAATTATTAACTCAAATATCAAATGTTGATTTTACTAATATAGATTTTAAAAATATAGTCAAAAATATTAATAATGCTAAATCAATAACACCCACCGATTTAGATTCAATAACTGATGATAACTTTTTAAATGCTCAATTAATTAAAATTTCACCGATATCATCTACACCAGCTACTATACACACTTCTAAATCATCATCACTTGCTCCAAAAGGCCCTGTTTCGACTAAACCCCTAATAATTATGGATAACCCAAATACAATAAATAATGATATAATTAACAAAATTACTCATACAGATACACAAAATATTATAAATAGATTTATAAATAATAACACAAATATTATTGATAATAAATATTTAAGTTTATTGGTTAATAACGAAATAATATTTACGAATACAAATATAACTACAATAATACCAAATGACTTAAAATCGTATTTAAGAACAAGTCCTAGAACTACTAATTTTATATCTCAACGTGGTGGTGTAGAAAGTGAAAGCGATTCATATAAATTTGATTATATATTAAATGACACACTCGAATATACTTTAACAATTACAGATACCTTTATTATTGATAAATATTGGAATTTTTATAAAGGTATAGATACTCCAAATCGTGTTCCATACCAAATTTCAAATATTGAAAATTTACAAGATTTTAAAAATAATTGGATAAATAATATTCGAGAATATCACGAATATATTGAAAAAACTATTCATTATCATTATGCGAAAGATAGTTTAGATTTTAATTTTAAAAATCTTATAGTTGAATTTGATAAAAAAGTATTAGAAGAATTAGGAAAAATTACAGGTGAGTCGATTGGTTATAATAAATTAAAAGAAGTATTAAAAAAAGTATTTATAGATGAAATTTATATTAATTATTCTAATAAATTAGGTGTTTTTAACTCAAAAAATATTAATGATTATATAATTCAGATTATTTTTAAAAATATAGATGGATATAATCCGGACGGTGATTCTAATCCATCAATATTTAGAGAATTAAGTAATGAATCTAATTTTTATAATTTTAATGAAATAATAGATAAACAAGAAGTATTTAATTCAAGAACAAATACTATATTATTAGATAATCAATTAGTTATTAGTGATAATTTTGAAACATTATTATTCTTAAAAAATAATAGTGATGGTTATTTATATGGAATTGTATCATTAACTAGAGCTAAAGAATTTATAAAGTTATCATATGATTTTACAAAACTATATTTATTTTATAATACGAATACAGATTATTTATCAAGTGTAGCAGAGGATGATGATGTATCTATAACAAATATTTGTTTAGAAGTTGATATAAAAAAAGGGAAATCTAAATTTATAAATGCATATGTATTTGGGTATAATAGAGATGCTGATAGCAAATACATAACAAAGTCAAATGAAGATACACCATTATATGGATATAAAATTGATTTAATTAATGAAAGTGATTCATATTTAAAACAATTTGAAAATTATGAAAATACAAGATATTTATTATTTCAAAATGAAATTTATGAATTAGATAAATATTTATATGAAACTTATAAATCAATGCTTTTAATTGATACTTTTATATTTAATGATACATATAAATATAATGATGGTATGGGTATAGTAGATAAAGATACGGAACCTACCTTAAAATCAAGTTATATCGATATTGTAGATATAATTAAACAAGATGCAATGAAAACCTTTACTAAAACTGATTATAATAATAAACCAATTAAATCATATTTTGGTTATTTTTGGAATTTTAAAGATATTTTTAATTATAACAAACGAGAATTAGATTATTCACTTTATTATATTAGTGATGATAATGATGATAATAAATATATAAATACAAATATACACAGTATCAAAGACTATATTTATAAAAATAAAAATAATAGTATATTTCGTTTATTTGCAAATGCAGAAGAGGAATTTATTGATAATAAAATATTTGAATATAAATTATTATTTGACATAAATTATAGAATTTATAATAATAAATTTGCAACAAACAAATTTCAAATTGAATTTAAACAATATGACGATAAATTTTTATATGAGTTTCCAAGGGTTTCTAATTATCAAATTATGAATAAATTAGAATGTTTTGAAACTGCTTTAAACAAATATAATATTCGTATTTATAGTGAAATATTTTATAAAAATGCGGGTGATATAAAAGAAGATAGTGATTTTAAAATTCAAAATACATATTTAGATATTTCACCTACTGATGATTCAAAAAATGAACAAAATTTTGCTCCTGAATCTCAAATAGTTAAAATTGAAGGTAAAGATGATATTTTTATAGCAGGTGATTTATGTATTAAAATTACAATTTGGGATATTAATACTCCAGATGAATTAGGAACTATCTATTATAATAATAGATACACGAATACTAAGGAAAAAATATTAGAATATATAACCGAATCAAATATTATATTATATAAACCAAAAGAAAATAACCCAGAAGGGTATTATTATATTTGTCAAAAAAGTGAATTTATAAATGAAGGAAATAGTTTTCCAAAAAGACGATTTTATATTAGTGAAGACCAATCATATGGTTTTGTTATTATGAAAGAGATTAATTATTTAAATCAAAAAGAATATTATTATATAGTAAAAGACGGTAATTCTATTAATATAAAAAATAATAATGCTAATTATAAAAACCTTGATTATACTCTTTATTCTTTAGATAATAAACTTACTTTGAATAAAAAAGATGCAGTACCTGAAATAGAATATAATCAAATATTTTATATCGAAAATGAAAAAAAAATTAATAAGATATACGCATTCTATTTTGAAAATAAAATTTTGGACGACGAAATTAAAAATAAAATAGTTTTAATATATTACCTAAATGAAAATGAATTTATAAAAACTAAAATTCATGCAGAAATAGAAAGAAATGAAAATACTGCTAAAATTAAATTGTATAAAAATGATAATCCGGCTGATAAATATGCTACATTAACAGTTAAATATAATGATAAAAAAGTAATCGATAAAAAAGTTATCGAATATATAACAATTTTTGAAGTAGAAGAGAAACCTACGAAAGATAAAGAAGATAAATCATTCGATGTTATAAAACCAAAACCTTTTTATTTACCAACTGATGATTATAATAAAATAGATTTAGCAAAACCAGCAAATGAACAATTTACAAATTTGGATATAAATTCAGATGAAGTATTCGAAGAAAATATTGATACTACAGATTATTCTACAAAAATGAAACAATTAAAGGATTTCTTATATAATGTTCAAAATAGGTTTAAAGAAATGGAAGAAAATTTAATTAAAAAGGATGAAGAAAGAGATTTATTAGAAAGAAGTAAAAATGAAGAATTACTAAAAAAGGAAGCTGAATTTATGAATAAAAAGGCAGAAATAGAGGAATATTTTAAGAAACAATTAGAGAATGAAAGTATTGATTATGATGAATTAAGTAAAAGAGTTGAAGCTTTATTAGTATGGTTAGATGAAAATAAAATTAATAAACTATTAGATTAATTTAATAATAAAATAAAAATATGATTATTATTTTATTATTTAAACTAGATAACAAGGTCTTCTAAACGCCAGTCTTCAATAGACCCATTCGGAAGATGTCTTCTAATTAAAAGTGGAATTTTCTTAGCTTTATATTCTAATAAAGCAATATCATAAGCTATAGTAATACCATGCGGAACGGTAATAGTAGGTCTAGCACCGGAAGCAATCATTTCAGCACGAACGCCTAAAATTTTAGCACGTTCATATTTAGTAATAAATGGTTTAGTAATTTTTTTTTGAGAATAATAATTTTCATAAGTTTTTGTAAAAGGAACAATTTCTTGTTTATTTTCACGAATTTTATTTAAAATACTATTTTCATCTACGTCTTCTTCGTCAATATCTGCATCATCATCACCATCATTTTCATCATTATTTTCTTCTTCTGGATTTAATTCTTCATTTTCAGGAATATCTTCCTCATAATTTTCGTCATCTAAGACATCATCATCAATATTTGAATAATAATCATCATCCATTTTTATTATATAATAGATATAAAAATAAAATAATTTTAAATCAATTTTTTTTAATTATTCTTCCAAGAGGTTCCGCAATTAGAGCAAATATATAAATATTTCATATTAATAGAATCATATTTAATATATATAACTTCTGATTTAGGTGTAGTAAATTCTGTAATATCTAATTTATTTGAATCAAGAAATTCAGATTTCATATTATTATATTTATTAATCAATTTTTCTTTTTGATTAACTTCTTTAACTTCTATAACAACAGTAGTTAATTTTATACGAATTAATCGTAAAATTGAATCTTTATCATCTTCAAATATTTGTTTGACTTGTTCATCCGATAAATCAGCTGGTATATTATGAATCATAAATATAAATTCAGTATCAAGATTTTTTAAATTAGTAATACATTCATTATTAACACAAGTATAAGAAACTCTTGGTAAAGTTGCATCAAAAATAGTATATTTATTAGATATAACTTTATCCGCAATATAATCTTCTTGATAATTACGTTGATAAATAAGATTATTTTTATTTTCTAATTCACCAGACCAATTACAATTTTTACAATAATTTAAAAGATTTTTATTATCATCTTTTAATTTAGTATAAACCATAAATTTACAATTTGGACAGAAGTGCATTATGATAATATATAATTATATAAATTATTTAAATGATTATTATTTATCAAATTTTCTAAAATCGGTTTGAACAGCATAGTATTCTGAATTTGATTTATTATTTTTTTCTATTAAAATATATTCCTTTTTATTTATATCTTGGTAGATTTGTTTAGTAGTAATTATATATTCATCAATATCAGTTTTTTTATAATCTTTAAATGATTCTAACTCATAACGATTAATACTATATTTTTTACTAATATTATCAAAAAATAAATTAATATTATAGTCTAGAATTGATGATTTCATTATTTATATTTATTTAATAACTATTTCTTTTTAGACCATTTTTTATAAGAGATTCCATTTTTCATTTTTACTTCAATTACTTTATAAATTTGTCCATCATTTTCGGATTTATATTCAAAATCTAGTGGTAAATCTTTTGCTAATTTATTTGGTATTTTCTTTTTTAAATTAGAGATTGTTGATTCTGTATCCATATCATTTTCAACTAATTCTAAATCTTTTTGAGAGTCTAATTGAATATTAGATATATCATTTACAATATTATTTATCAGAGGCTCAGTCTGTATTTGTTCTTTTTTTAATTCTTCAATATTTTTATCGGATATTTTTGTTTGAGAATCATTTGAATTATTAACATATTTTGATTTATCAATAGAATCATGGATTTTCTTAAGTTTATTTCTAACAAAATCATAATCAATTTTAATAGAAAATCCATATACTGGACTTGCAATTGTTTGATTATTTGGTAATTTTTTACTTAATTTTTCTATAATATTTAAATATTTAGAATAATGATTTAAGAATTGTCGTTCAACAATCGGTTTAAATACACTAAAACCATCTGGTGGATTATTAAACATATCAATTACGGCGTGTCTAATATTAAAATAAGTAATTAATTGAGCATATTTATTTGTGCGTTCATCTTTCTTATTTTCCCAGCCAGGTTCATTTTCAATTGGATTTTCAGTTAATACTGACCTAATTGAAAATGCTACTGTTTTGCAATTTTGCACCGCTGTCCATGGTGGACCTTGCCAAGTTCCTAAGAATGAAAAACAACATTTACCACACACATAAAGATTTGGATGCTTACGAACACCACCTCCTTGGGTCATTGTTTTCATAGTCATGGGATAAAAAGGATAATTATCTGGATATTGACCTTTAAAGAAGTAAAAACCCCCTTCATATGGAGTATCCGCTGGACCAATTATAAGTTTTTTATAATGGGTATCGACATTATTTTTATCATAATGAAAATAGATACCTTCAATATCCAGTTCTTTTAAAGAATTTTCAATAGTTTTTCTATCAAATAATATTCTATTAACAGCTATATTTGTTGGATTATTTGTATAGATAGCTCCTTGATTACTCATTTTATAAATTTTTATAAAAAGAATATTAATTAGTAATAATATCAAATTTAATTTAAAAAATAATAATAAAATGGAATATACAAAGAAAATTTATTATTATTCACGTATGTTAATAAATAAAATAACAGCAGATTCCTATAATTATATAAATAATCCTCTTGCAATTTCCAAAAAAACTAATAGAATGGATAATCAAATTAATTCGAATATTATAAAAAATTTATATAATTTATCTTTACCATCTACTAAAATTATTAATAATATTTATTTAGGAAATGCATATAACGCAGTTGATTTTATTGATTTAAATAATAAACAAACCAAATTAATCGTTAATTGCACTGAAGAAATACCAGATTATCATCCAAATGAATTTAAATACATACATTTACGTATTAGAGACTATAATGATGCGAATTTATTAGATAAGTTAGATGAATTAGTAGATGAAATAAATAGATATTCTGTATTATATCCAGATGCGTCAATTTTGATTCATTGTTATATGGGTAGTAGTCGTAGTGCATCAGTATTAATTGCATATTTAATAAAATATCATAATATGGACTTAGATTCTGCAATAAAATATGTAAAAAATCTACGTAAAATTGTAAATTTAAATATATCATTTTATGAACAATTAAAAGAATATGAAAGAAATTATAAAAAAGGAAACCTTGGTTTTCTTTTATAAATATTAAAATTTGATAATAAATAAAAAAATAAATTTGATTTATAAAAATTTAAAATATATTTGTTTATAAATATCAATATGCCAGTTGCAAAAATAGAAAACTTGGTAAGTAATAATGAACTTCATACATTTTTGAAAAATCATCGTGCAGGTGATGTATTTACTCATACATCGATTGGAAATCCGAAAGGAAGTTATAATATTCCGAATGCACATGTAGGTGAGTTCATGGATTTATATACTAAGATTGTCTTTGATGACAAAGCACCAACCCATTTAACAGAAGGGATACGCGACTGTGAATATACACCTTTAAAAATAGATATAGATTTTAGATATTTCCATACAGAATTAAAAAGAATCTATGAAATGGATGATATAATTAAAATTTGTCAAATCTATATGGAATATCTAGAAATCTTTCTGGAATCTCCTGAAGATATTGAACGTGAGTTCTTTATATTAGAGAAACCTGCTCCAACATATGATAAAGATAAAAATGGTAATTTTAAAGAAAAAGACAATATGAAACGTTTAAAAGACGGTGTTCATATTATGGCGCCTCGTATTATAACTAATACTAATTTACAATTAAAAACACGCGAATATGTCTCCAAAAAATGCGGTGAAGTCCTTGATAAATATGGATTTGATAGCTCATATGCTGATATTTTTGACCGTGCGGTTATAGACCGTAATAATTGGCAAATGTATGGTTCTAGTAAGCCTGGACAACCAGCATATACTGTCACTAAAATAGTGCGTGTATGGAAAGATAGAAGTGAGATAATTCCTAATAGTTATACTAACGGGGAATTAGTAAGACTTTTATCAGTAAGAAATAAATTCGAATATTCATTGATTAAACCTGAAAAAGAAGGTGAAGTATTTAATGAAAGTGTTGAAGGTATTAAAAAGAAAATGAGAACTGATACAAAAAAAACAAAGAAAGCAGCTCAAATTGAATCTAAAGACTGTGCATTAATTACACAATATGTTGATTGTTTAAATCCCAATCGTGCAAATTCATATAAAACATGGATTGAATTAGGTTGGTGTTTGCATAATATTCATAATAAAGATGACACATTATTAACTAAATGGATTGAATTCAGTAAAAAATCTGACCAATATAGTCATACTGCTGAAGAAGAATGTAAAGAATTATGGGCTGCAATGTCCGATGATGGTGGTTTAGGAATTGGTAGTTTAAAATTATGGGCTAAAAAAGATAATTATGATTTATATTGTAAAATCGTCCAAAATGATATAGCTGACCATATTCTTAAAACTTGTAGCACTGATAGAGGAACTCCGTATGATACTGCTCGTGTTTTACATTCTATGTATAAAGACCATTTTATGTGTGTTAGTATTAAAGATAATATTTGGTATTGGTATTCTGAAGAAGATAATCGTTGGATGCGTGATGATAAAGGTATTACTTTACGTCGTAAAATTTCAACAGATGTTTATCAAGAATTCAATAAATTACAAAGATATAAATCTGAACAATCATTAGAAGCTGGTG
>JACCDX011146956.1_pt1 | contig 37697 bp, 33 predicted proteins | sample 7449681 | NCBI WGS metagenome assembly JACCDX01 (sample SAMN15323450, study PRJNA562643) | freshwater metagenome | isolation source: river surface water | place: USA:Blue River Watershed | collected 2017-08-18
AAGAAATACCACATATTACTAAAGATATGATTAAAATGATTTTTACTACTTTATCTTTATCTACAAAAGGTGGTAATAAACCACAAGGTGCTAATGCACTTTTATTAAATCAATTAAATACTTTTTATAATGAAAAATATAATAATATGAATTATACTAAAATAAATAGTGCTTATTTATCACAGATTTTAAATGATATGTCTACAGATATGCTTACTAATATTGAAAATAATGTTAAATTACACTTTTTTAAATATGTTAAAAGGTTTGTTAATTCATCTTATAAACTTATTCATAATGAAATACTTGAAAAATGTAATAAAAAAGAGAAAGTTGAAACACGTAAATTATTAAATAAAGAACTTTTTGAAGTTAAAGAAGATTTATGTAATAATACTTTATTAAGTGACTCTAAATATCACGATTGGATTAATCAACATAGAAATCATATATTTCCAATTGATTATATTAATTCTTATGAGTTTGATATAGAAAATAACCCTCAAAAATACTTAAAATCAATGATTTATATGTGTTTAGAAATTGAAAAAATAGGTACTGCTTCTTATCAATTTTGTCCACTTCGTACAAATATTATTCCTAAATATATTCCAATTGATACTAAAAGTTTAATTGAAATACTGATTAGGAATGATAAACAAAAGTTATTAAGTGATATTGAAAATAATAAAAAAGAAATATGGAGTCAATTTTTTAATATTGAAGACCCTATATTTACTCAATCAAACTATAAATTTGATTATAAAATATATACTGATTGTTTTTCGGTATCTATTCAGATGATACATAAAGATTTTATTGAAAGTGAAAAAAATAAAAAAGATAATATGAAAAATAAACGAAATGAAGCACGAGAAATTACTAAAAATATGAATATAGAAGCGAAAGAAAATTATAAAAAAGAAAAAGAACGAGTAAAAAAAGAAGAAAATGAAAAATATAAATTAGAGTTAAAAATAAAACGTGATAAAGCAAAAGAAGAATTTAAAAAATTACCAAAAGAAGAACAAACTCGTATTAAAGAAGAGTTACAAAAAGCAAAAAAAGAGCGTAAAATAAATAATTGTATTGATTTTAGATATTTAGAAGAATTGAATGATTATGAATTAAATGAATTAAGATCTAAAAATTGGGTAACAATAGACCCAGGAAAGAAGACTTTACTTTATATGAAAAGTAAAGAAGGTAAAAAATTAAGATACACAAATAGGATGCATGTCCATAAAACGAAACGAATTAAATATGAACGATTATTACAAAATTATAAAAATAAAAAGCATATATTAGATATTGAAAAAGAAGAAGAATTATGTAAGCATAATTCAAAAACGTGTAATTTAGAAAAGTTTAGTAATTATATAAGTAATAAAAATAGATTAAATAATTTACTATTTGAAGAGTATAGTAATGAAATATTTAGAAAATATAAATATTATGGGTATCTAAATAGAAAAAGAGCAGATCACGATTTAATAAGAAGTATTAAGAAAACATTTGGTAAAGATACGATATTATTATATGGCGATTGGTCTATGAAAGGTAATTGTAATAAAAGTAATTTATCAACACCAAATATGAGATTAAAGCGTCTTATAGGACGAGAAATTAAAAGTTATAATTTAGATGAATATAATACATCGAAATTAAATTATAAAACAGAAGAAAAGTGTGATAATTTATATTTACCAGATAAAAAAGGCGAAATCCGAAAAATACATTCAGTTTTAACATATAAAATGGAAAATAACCAAATTGGATGTATCAATCGTGATGAAAACGCGGTAAATAATATGATAAAAATAGTAAAATATTTTTTGGTATATAAAACAAGACCATTAAATTATTGTAGAAACCAAATAAAAGGCACTAACCCTTTGGGTCAAGTTGTTGCCATGCCTTTCTAAGGTGCAGTTATAACCGTTTTAGGGTAATTATATAGTTATAATAGTAAAAATTATTTTTTTTACTACAATACTGTCCCATTTATCTTAAAAAGGGTGTAATATTAAGTATATAAAAGCTTTTATATTTATTTTATAATAATACATTTTCTAAAAAAAAAATTCTTAAATTTTTTTAATTTTTATATATTTGTTTACGATATGATTTTATAGAGGACAAGCGTGTGTAGTCACATTTTGTGATACAATCACAATACCTGATTCACCCATTTGTATATCTTGAACTTGTTTTGTACTCATATCCATTTGGAAAAGTGCTGGATTACAAGAAACGTAAACAACTTCATCAGCAAGTTTTAGTTCAATAGCTTCATCTCCATAAATCCACCAATCATTTCTGATTTTTTGGAAATATGAATCATAATCCATTTCAATTCGATTTGCTACTTGTTTGTTTAGTTTAATATCCATAAGCTCGATCATATGAAGATAATTCTTCATGTTTTTGAATTCCATTCGACGTAGCCCAAGACTCATTTGATGACTCATTAGTGTAGAATATTCCATAATATAGCGATTATCACACATTTCAAAAATATGAAATGCCATTGAATATGCTTTATTTGCAATACAAGTTACCTTAATTCCTTCATTTTGAAGATATTTCATTTGATGAATAAGTCGTTCGCCATCCATTACGGAACCACCACCACTATCAAGATAAATGATTGGAGTTTTGGTATACGTAAGTGTATTTGTAAATTCTTTTAAATTTTTATCAATAGACTCTTTAGTAATTTCATCTCTAATAGAAATAAATTCATTAGGGTTTAGCATAATATTTTTAGCATAAACGTATGCTAAAAATAGTACAAAAATAAAAGTCTTAAAAGTATTAACGTAAATCATTTTTAAAAATAAAATATATAATTATTTATTTTAACACTTCTTTTTTAGATTAATTTATATAATAAAAAATTAAAAATCAATTTTTAATTTATTTATTTTATTATAAAAAATATAAAAATAAATTATAGAATATATTAAATTTATATAAAAAATGGAAGGTTCACAACAATTAGTAGAAATAGTTAATCAAGGTACCCAACAAATTATGCCTGTTCCTATTCCTGAATCTGGTATTTCTGATGTTGCCAAACCATATGGTGATTTAATGCACGCTGTTTATAAACCAAATGAACATAATCGTAAAAATGATAATTTACAATATTGCAATTTTATTCCTCCTGCTCCTCGTGACCCATTAGTAAATGTTCCATATTTAGGTTCTGGATGTCCTTATGACTCTGATGCTAAAAATAAACCTGAAGGTTGTTTTTTAGTAAATAAACAAGGAACAACTGGTTTCGTTTGTAAAGATGCAGGTAATACTAAAAATGCTAATTTAGTAAGAGGTAATCAATTTGGCGTTGATTATGATATGGATGTTGATGGATTATCTAAATCAAAAAAAATGGAATATACTATTGAAAATCCTGTTCAACTTCCTATCCAAATGCGTAATCCTTTAGTAAAATATGATAAATCAACTTTTTACCCAACATATTTACAAAGTTATAATTCTTTAGGTACATACCCTCATGCATCAAATTATGATACTTACGCAGATGAAGGGAATATTGCAAAAGGTCTTCCAACATATAAATATCCTTATAAAGTAATTAATCCAATGGAAAATCAAAGTGATGTTATTTCATTAAGAAATAAAGAATCTTATTTAAATAAAGGAGATAAAAATAATGGAATAATAGAAGAAGGAAATTCAATCATAGAATTAAATCAAGTAGAAAAGTTTAGTAATATTGAACATAAATATATGAGTATTTCACAAAAATATAGTTCAATAACAATTATTTTTACAATTTTAATTTTAATTATTATTTTAATGTTAATAGTTTGTAAAAAAATTGAAATTGGTTGTTTAATAAAAAAAATTTTTAAGAAATAATTAGTATTTTATGTAATTCAAATTATTTAATAAAAAAATATATATTAAAAATAGAATTATAAAAGTTATAAAATGAAAAGTATTAAAAATATAAAAAATATAAAGTTAGATTGCATTATGAAATATATTTTAACTTTATTAATAATATTAATAATAATTTATGTATCATATTATTTTTACAATAAAAATAATGAATTATTTTCAAATAAAATAACAAATACATTAACAAAAAATGTTGATACTGAATTTAAATTAAGAAATATTGGGTCACAATCATTTAATGTACTTATTCGTAAATTAGGATATGATAAAGTAAATGATAAAATTAATGAAACTGATATTGTTGATTATGAATTAGATGATGGTGAAGATGTTGAAACTGGATTACGTACATCTGGAAATATTGGATATAGTATTATTGTTTATAATAAAAAAGATATACAAAAAGATATGCAATTAAAAATAGAAATATGTCCTGATAAAAGTAAAAGTAATTGTAATTCTAAATTAAAATTATTAACATTAGAAGATTTAGAAAATGATGTTAATTTAGTTGATAGTACAAATAGTAATAGTTCAAAAGATAAATATATGTTAAGAGAAAATATTGTAGATAATAGAAAAGTAATTATTGTTGGTACTAAAGCTGGTGAAAAAACTAAACGTTTTAAAGTATCTTTTTATGTTGAAAAATAATTAAAAAAATAAAATATAAAAAAAAATAAAAAATATAAAAAAAAATAAAAAATATAAAAAATATAAAAAAATGATTAATTATTTTTAATAATAAGTAAATAATTATAATAATAAAATATTATTATTATAATAAAAAAAATGGTAAACATTCATTCTTCTTGGATTTCACTTTTTCAAAAAAATGAAAATTTAATTAAATCTATTGAAAAGAAGATTAATGAAATTAGTGTTGGTTCTATTTATCCAATTCAGGAACAACGTTATCGTATTTTTGAAAAAGATGTAGTACAAATTAAAATTGTACTTATTGGTCAAGACCCTTATCATGGAAAAAATCAAGCAAATGGTCTTTCATTTGCTGTACCTGAAAATATTAAAACACCTCCATCATTAGTAAATATTTATAAGGAGCTTAAATCAAATTTTCCAGAACGTAATTATGAATTTCCACACGGAAATATTAGTAGATGGTTTAATGAAGAACATATTTTTCTATTAAATGCTTCACTTTCAGTTGAAGAAGGAAAAGCAGGAAGTCATCTTAAATATTGGGAACCTTTTACAAATGATGTAATTAAATATATTGCTGAAAAAAATAAAGATTGTATTTTTTTATTACTTGGTAATTATGCAATTGCTAAATCTCAATTTATTGAAGATAAAACGCGAATTTTAAGTACAAGTCATCCAAGTCCACTTGGTGCACATAAAGGATTTCTTGGAAGTAAAATTTTTAAATCGTGTGAAGAAAAATTAGGAACTCAAATAAATTGGTCTATTTAACTTTATTTTTATATTATAATATAATAAAAATGATTGGAATTCTATATTTTTTATGGTCTTATATAGAAGAATGTAATAAAAATAATAAAAATAATAAAAATAATAAAAATAAAAAAATTTATAATTTATAATAATATATATATTATATTTTATTAAATAATGGATATTATCAGAGAACGACAATTACGAAGAAGATTATTATTTAGTAAAGAAGACCATCAAAAAGTAATAGAAAATTTTAAAAAAGAAGAAGAATTATATAAAAAAATAAAAGAAGAAGAAAATAAGAAAAAAGCAATTGAAGAAGAAAATAAGAAAAAAGCAATTGAAGAAGAAAATAAGAAAAAAATAATAGAAGAAGAAAATAGAAAAAAAGAAGAAAAAAATGAATTATCTTTTGAAGAAATTAGAAGATTAAAACGAGAAAAAATGATTGAAAATTTACGTATTAAAAAAGAAGCTAAAAATAATAATATTCAAAATAATAATCAAAATAATAATCAAAATAATATTCAAAATAATATTCAAAACAATAATATTCAAAATCAAAAGAATATAAAAAAAGTATATTCATATACTACAAATGAAAATATAATAACAGTTCCTGAAAATATAAGAAATAAAAATATAACAATTGTAATTGCTCATTATAGTGAAAATTTAGATTGGATACAAAATTTACAATATCCATATATAGTTATATCAAAAGGTGGATTAAGAAAAGAATATTTTCCAAATAAAGGATGTGAAGCATCATCATATTTAGAATATATTATAAATAATTATAATAATTTAAGTACATATACATTATTTTTACACGGTCATCGTAATAGTTGGCATCATAAAAGTAATATTGATGAAAAAGTAAATAACTTAATATTTAATAAACCATATTATAATATAAATGAATTAAAAATTGATAAAATAATGATAGGAAATGAAGAATATAGAAAAATGTTAGAACACGATTTTCATATAAAATATGATAGAAAAAATAAACATTTATATCGTCCTGCAGCACAATTTTATGTACATAAAGATTTAATATTACGTAATTCAAAAGAAACATATGAAAAATATTATAATTTTTTAAGAAATACTAAAGAAAGTTCATATTCAACAAGTAGATATTTTGAATATAGTTGGCATATTATTTTTACACATAATAATAATGATGTGGAATAAAAAAATCTTATTTATTTTCTTATTATAAAGTATATTTAATTTATAATATGTGTGAAATAATTAAGAATAATATTGAATTTAAACGAATATTATTTAAAGAATATATAATAAAAAAAAAAATAGATTGTAAATTAAAAACTACAAAATTACCAAAATATGTACCATTACCATTTAATTAAAACTAAAATTAAATATTTCGTTCTTCAGGTTTTTTATAAGGAATTTCAAGAATTTCAAATAAATGAGCTTCACTTTTAAGAAAGATTTGTTCTTTAGTATCCACTTTTACTAATCCATATTCACTTAAACTCATATTTTTTTCTAATGCTTTATTTCGCACTTCAATATTAAAATGTTGTGACCCTGTAAAGTAAATTACTCCTGCATAATATGATATATAATCAATTACTCTTATATCAATACGACGGGCTTTATTTTTAGGTCCAACTTTACAAAAACCCATATATTTCTTTTCACCATCTTTTGTTAAATAATCTACTAAAAATCCAGTAGTTTCCATATATTTAACAATTTTACTTAAAATTTTTTGTTCTGAAATATTTGTCATATATTTTGGATGTGATACTAAAATATCAATATCACCAGATGATGCTAAACCACGTCTATATGAACCACAAATTTCAAAAATAAGTTCTTTATCAACTGCTTTAATATGTGTTTCAATACTCTTTTTTAATTCATCCATTTCACTCCTTGGGATTCGTTCTTTTAAATCTTCATAATATTTAAGTCCTAAATCAATATGATGTGTACTTGTAACTTTTTTTTCAGCAATTGCTACTTTTAATTCTTCAATACTCTTAATTCCCATATTATACCACTTTTCGGCTCTAACATCACCAACACCTGTAATGGATTTTAATATATCCATACTTTCAAACTTTTCATTTTTATTTTGAAGTTCAGCAAGTACTCCATTTTTAAGAATTTCATCAATTCGTTCAGCAATACCTTTACCAACACCTTTAATATCATTCATTGCTTGAGCACCACATTTAATTTCAGTATTATAAGCTTTAATTGCTGGAATAGAAGTGTTTAATGCTTTACATTTAAATTTAAGAGATGGATCTTTTTTGTAAAGAACAAGTAATGCTTCAAGATTTGAAATAATTTGTTCATTTACCATTTTTTAATTTATATTAATTTATACTTTTATTATTTTTAATAATATTATTAAATAATAACTATTATTTTTTATATCATTTTTTTATATTTTTTAATAAATAAGTATTTCTTTAGTAAACGTCAAAAAAGTATATAAATATTCTTTCTTTAATATAATAAATATATTTTATATTAAATAAAGTTATATTTTTTTATATAAATGGATGAAAATATAGATAATATTGCACAAACATTTTTTTTATTATTAATAGTATGTTCATTTATAAGTGATACTCATTATGTTATTAAAGAACGAAATCCAAAATTAGATTATATATATGATTCAATAGAAGCACTTTTTATATATAGTTTTACTGAAAATAAGAATAAAAGAGTAGTTATAGAATATGATGAAGAAATAAAAAAAGATAAAGAAGAGCAAGAAGTAAAAGAAGTAAAAGAAGTTAAAAAAGAAGATATTAAAGAAGATATAATAAAAGAAGAAGTAAAAGAGAAAGAAATAATAAAAGAAGAAGTAAAAGAGAAAGAAGTAATAAAAGAAGATATAAAAGTACAAGTTAAAAAAGATATTATAAAAAAAGAAGAAGTAAAAAAAGAGTTAATAAAAAAAAGGAAAAAGAAAAAAGATGATAAAATAATCAAGATTAATAAAAAAATATAACTCATAAATAGTAATATTTTGTTATTTAAAAAATGGATAGTGATTATGAATCAATATCTTGGATTGATTATATAAAACAAAAATATAAAATACCTTATTTAGAGCATATTATATATTTATTATTATTAAGTTTAGTATGTAGTATTATAATATATTTATCATTACATTTTCCAATATTTCATAGTACAATAGTAATATTTATAGTATTAAGTATTGCTATTTTTATTATAAATAATTATTATAAAAACATATATCAAGATAAAGTTGATACTATAAAAACAAAAATGGAAAAAATTAATAAATTAATGGAATCATTAAATAATAGTTAATTTAATTCATAACAAATAATTTTTGTATTAAATTGTTTAATTTTAATTTTTAATGACCAATTATTTATATACACTAAACGAATAATTTCTTTTAATGTATGTTGTGCTCCTTTAGCTTGAAAAGATATTTTAAGATTTTTACACCAATAATATCCACCTACACTATTCATATTTTTAAGCGAATAATTAAAGGAAAATTGTTCTAACATTGTTTTACGATTCATATTTTGTAAAACATGAATTAAAATACCTCTATATGATAAATTTCTAAGTTTATTATTATTAATTATGCATGATATTACCTTAGAATAAGTTAAATCTATACCAAAAATTTCATCATAATTACAATTACCACTCTTATTTTTTGAAAGATTAATATATTCTATTTTAGAATTTTCTTCTTCTTCCGAATCATCATAATCTTCTTCTTCCGAATCATCATAATCTTCTTCTTCCGAATCATCATAATCTTCTTCTTCAGAATCATCATAATCTTCTTCTTCAGAATCTTCTTCAGAATCTTCATCTTCTGAATCATCATAATCTTCTTCTTCCGAATCATCATAATCTTCTTCTTCAGAATCATCATAATCTTCTTCTTCAGAATCATCATAATCTTCTTCTTCAGAATCTTCTTCAGAATCTTCATCTTCTGAATCATCATAATCTTCTTCTTCAGAATCTTCTTCTTCAGAATCAGATACTAAATCAATTATATCATTTTCAGTATACTTATTATATAAAATTTTTAATTTTTTATTAAACTCATTTGAAAGTAAATCTAATTCATTTTTCATATTATTACTCTTAACTTTATTCATTTTCAATTAAATAAAATTGTTTACGTTATTTATAATAAATATATAAATAATTCATAATGATATATTTTATAAAATAAATTTTTATAAAATAAATTTTTATAAAAGTTATAACGTAAATACTATAATATTATTTACGTATAATAACCTTCTTATATAGATTATGTAATTTGAACTGATGAAAGTTGACTCATATAAACAAAATATGCTAATGTAATAATAAATACTAAAATTAATAATATATATAAATATCTTATAATTTTTTTATTCATATCTGATTGATAATTTGAATTTTTAATACGTTGATTCATATAATTTATATTTTTTTGAATTTCATCATTTTTAGCATTAATAACATTTTCTTCAAGAGTTTGATAATCTTTTAATTTTTGTAAACTATAATCAAATTCTTTTTGAATATCTTGATAATTTGTTGTTACTAAATCACTATAATAAGTAGCTCTTTTTGTCAAAGCACTTTGAGTAACATTTACAAGTGTATATGCAGCACCTCCTGTACCACCACTTGTAGTTTGAATATTATTAATCCATAAAGTGGGATCTGTTTTATTTGCATTTTTTAAATCATCAAATGAAATTGCAAAAGCTTTACCGGCATTTGAACCATTTAATGTAGAATTATTAAAAAAAACAATATAATCAGGATATGTGGTTGAAGTATAATTAGCTTGAATAAAAGTTTGAAGTTCATCAACTGCATTTGTACTTGTAAAAAGTTTATTATTTCCACCAATTCTTGTAAATTTAGAATAATTAGACTCATTATTAATAAAAGGAATTGTAGTTTTAATATCCCATACTTTTGTTGCATCTTCATTTGTTAAATTTTCAATAGTGCTTTTAACATATTTTAAAGCTTCATCATATGATATTTTGCTATTAAATTTCTTTTCATGTTCAACCATATATTGTAAAGCTTTTTTTTTATTTAATTCTTCTTCATCTGCGCTAATAATATCGTTAAATTTTTCCATATTTTTTTCTAATTTTTTATTTTTTTTTAAATTATATTCATTAATATCATTTATAATATTTGGAATTAAATAAGATGCATAATCGCATTTTTGTTGAACAATATTTGAATCAAATATTTTATCTAAATTAACATTATCTTCTTCTTTAAAAGAAAATAATGTACATTGAGATTCATATTTATTATTTTTTTCATTAACAGGACATTTTAAATTAAAAGTTAAATCCTTAATATTATTTTTATTTAAATCTACTTTTTTACTTTTATCTATATTTTCAACATCACAACTATAATTGATATTTAAATGATAATCTTTAGCACAATTTGGTAAATTATTTTCTAATATTTTTGTAATATTATTTTTTGGAACAATTTTACAATTTTCATTATTTGCATCGCAATCTTCTTTAAAACTATCTTCATAAGGTAAATTAATAATTTTTGCATCACCGCATTTTAAATTAACATTAATTGATTTTTTTTTAATTGGTGTTGCAACTTTTGGTTTAAAATGTATATAATCATAAATTATTTCATTATTATTTAATTTTCGTGCAAAATCAATACAATTATCCATATTTTCGCTATATTTTTTATCAGTTGCTTTTAAAAAACGATACATTGAATCACTATTTTTCAAACAACCTAAATAAATTTTATTTGGAATACAATAATGTTTTTCATCATTTTCATTAAAAGCACAATATTCATTATTTTTGCAATCTTTATCTTTTTTACATTTTTGTAATTTTTTAAATTCTTCTGAATCTATTTTTTCTTTTATTTCTTTCATTGCTTTATCTTGCTTTTCCAAATTTTTATTTATTTTCTCTTTCATTTTATTTAACTCTTTTTGTGGGTCCATATTATAAATAATAGTACTTTTACTATTATTTATAGATAAAATATTTTTATTATTTACACCGTTTCATCTAAAGATTTAAAAAAATAATATTATTAATTTATTATAATCTATAATCTTGAAGTAGGAATTAATTGACGTCTTGATATATCTGCATCAACATTATGAATCATATATTTAATATCTTGAACTGGAATTACTGGGAATAATTGTTGATTAGGAGAATTATGGTCATTATAGAAAAGTGCATTTTTATCATCAACATTAGGTCTAGGTGCTTTAAATACACTATTATTTATTAATGATGAATCAGTACTATCTTGTTGTGATGTTGTTTCTAATGCTTTTTGTTTTTTACATAATTGTTGAATATAAACGGATTGAGGAACTTTTCCTAAAGTAACTGCACCAAATTCAAATTGACCAGTACGAATAAAATTAAATATTTTATTTATTGATTCTTGGGTATACATAATATTAAATAAATACATAATATAAAATAAATAACTTAAAATTGTTAAAATAATTAATACCATATACATATTTTCATTAAGATTTAATATTTGTTTTAAATATGTAATTATACCAAGAATAATAATTACAAGTATTGTAACAAAAATTGTATAAATATAATTATATAATAATGATGTATTATTATTAACTTCATTAATAGTATTATTTTTAGAAACAATTTGTTTTTCAGAAGTTTCTAAAAATTGAACACCATCATTTATAATATTATCATTTATTTCTGATATTTTAACAGAAGCTTCATTATTATTATAATGTTCCATATTTTCAGATTCTGTTGTATTTGGATTTAATAAATTAAAAAAAGTTTCTAATTCATTTTCATTTTTATTTTCTAAATTATAATTCATTTTTAATTTAAATATATAGATATTTCTATATATTTATATTATTTTATTTTTAAAAATATTTTTAATTATTTAATATCATTTTATTTTTATTATTATTATTAAAGATTACTTTTTACAGATTGATATCCAGTATTTGATGAATTTTTAATAAATTTACCAGTTTCTTTATAATCTATATAATATTTGCAAGGAATTGTACTTTTAATATATTTACTTTGCATTGGTATACCATTTGGATTTGAACCAGTATATTCACAATCATAATATGTTGCACCATTTGGAAGAGCGTTAAATTTACCAACTATATCAGTTGAACCACCAATTGAATCAATATATCTATAATTAGCCATATCTAAATCCACATTTTTAACATTATTATCATTAATACTCTTTTTAGAAATATGGTCACCTTCTTCCCATACATTAAAATTAGTGTTTGTATTTTGTATTAATCTATTATAATTAGATTGTAATGATTTTCCTATTAAATTATTATCTTTGATACTTGCACTTCCAATATTAAGATTAGACTCTTCTTCTTGTAAATAATCACAATTTAATTCATTACCAATTGGTGCAGTACTATTTGAAAATGTTTTATTAGTATCACGTGATACACGTTCTAAATATGAATTATAATCATTCATATAATATAAATAATAAACAATAAGCATTGCTAAAATAATAATTGCTAATATAATAATTGTTAATATCATTGGAGAATCAAAAACTTTTAAACGATATAATAAAACAACAATACAAATTAAAAATACTGCAACTAAAATAATTCTTAATGCATTATTTTGAGTATCTTGTTTTTGATAAGCTACCATATTTTGACGTATTAATGAATCATTTGTAATAATTTTATTATCTAAAATATTTTGTGTATCATATAAATTATCAAACATTTTATCAAATTTTAATGATAATTCAGTTGTTGGAACAATAGATGTTGACATATTATTTATTTTTTAAATATATACTATATTTAAAAAAGATAATTATAAAATTTATTTTTATATTATTTTTTATATTATTTTATTATATTTTTATATTTTTATATTATATTTGTATATTTTTATATTTTTATCTTATATTTGTTCCTTTTGATTTATAAGTATAAATTACTAATGTAATTACTATTATAAATATAATTAATGCTACTAATGAATAAAACATTTTGCGAGCAAAAATATTACGTTCTTGCGCAATTTCTAACATTCTACTACGTGTTAATACAATACGGCTTTTATCTTCTAAATCTAAAGTTTGTTGAGCAATACGTGCTTCTTTTTGTTTTAAAATATCTGTAGATACAGATGACATTTTACTATTAAATATTTATCTATAATATGATTATATTTTTTTATATTAAAAAAAAATTTATTATATTTTTATATTTTTATATTTTTATATTTTATATTTATAAATTTATTTTTTACGAAGAAGTTAATTTTTTATAATAAATATAATATGATATAATACATAATATTAAAATAAAAATTAATGTAATCAATAACATTAATGTTTTATAATATGATTCATTTCTACTTTGAATATTATCAAACATATGTATAAATGTATTATATGCACTACTTTGATTTTCAATATTTTTTAAATTTTCTTCATTTTCTTTAATTTTTTGTATTAATGAATTATTAAAATCTTTTAATTTTTTTATATCTTCATTTATTTTTTTATAATCATCTTCTGTGAAATGTTCAACTTTATCTTTATTTGGTATTAATTGAATATTTTTTATTTCATTTAATGGTATTAATAAATTACTTTCTATAAAAGTCATTATAATATTTAAATTTATTATAATATATTTCTATTATATTATAATATTTATAATATAAATAATATTATTGACATTTTGAATAAATTATTCTAAAGTATATGATTTTGATTTTCCTATATTTTCCATATTTTCAGTATCACTTTCGCCATCTTCCTCACCACTTAATGAAGAAACTGATTCTGAATCACTATTATTTAAACTATTTTTAGATTTCTTCTTTTTTTGTAATTTTTTAATTGTATGTTCATATTTTTTTAATTTTTTACTTAAATCATCTATTTGGTCTTTTTGTGCTTTTGATTGTTCAATAATTGCTATTTTTCCTTTTTTTCTACTTATTACTTTATTTCCTGTTGCTAAATCAATTGCAACACTTGATGCTTTTGTTATTCCATTTGTTATTATACTTACTGATTCAACACATGAATGAACATCACTTAATGTTTCATTCATACTTTTATCAAATGCACGTTTAAAATGATCTTCTTTTTCATTTTCATAACTTTTTAAAAATTTACCTATTTTATTAGATATTGTTGCAAATCCAATTATTGCTAATCCCGTAAATATTCCATTTGTTATTAAATGTATTGTTCCACTCATTTTAACTTTTATTTAATATTTTATGATAATTACTTATTATAAAATATAATTTTTATAACATTTTTTAACTAAAATAATTAAATAATTATTTTTAATTAAATATATATTTTTAATTAAATAATTATTCAATAATATAATATAATGATAAAGTATATGTTGAAGATCCTGATTTAATAGTATATAATTTATTTACTAATTGTTGAGATAATCTTGGTAAAGCTTTATATTTATGAATTTCAATATCTAAATAATTATAACCTCTTTTTAAAGCTATATAAAAATAACCTTTATAAATATTAATTAATTCATTAATTTCTTGATTACTAAGAGTTCCTTTTCTTATATTTGGAATATTTTTTATATTTTCTATATTTAAAAGCTTATTATTATTTTCATGAATTATTAATTTTCTTTTAATTTTACTATTATTTATGTTTTGTTTAGTTAAATTATAAGGTTTTACTATTTCTACATTTTTATTTTCATTTTCATTTTCATTTATTGAACTTGATAATGCTTTTCTTGATGTTGTACTTGTTGAACTTCTTTTTCTTTTTTTTGATTCATCTTCTATTTTATTATTTTTAGATTTTATAAGCCTTTTTTTATTTCTTCTTATTAATTTATTTTGTATTAATTGTGTATAAATATATGTACAAACATTATTATTCATATAATTAAAAAAGTATGGATTTTTTTTTAATATATGTTCAGCCAATTCAAAATATAATATTTTCATATTATTTTTTTTTAATTGATATGGTGTTGCTGTTGATACTGAATTATTATAACAAAAAAATTTATATCTTCTATCTAAATAATTATTTCGAATATATGCTAATAAAGATCTATAAAAATTAGTAATATCTGTACCAAATGTATAATTAGGTATTTCATTTTTAATTATATTATATGCATATGATGGCGTATTATGTTTATTTTTTCCAACTCTTGTAAAACTATTACTTGCAGCAAGATATACAGGTATATAAATACCTTCATTAAAATTTTTTAAAGTACCATAAACATTTATATTTGTATTTAATTCAAATTTTTTATCAAGATTCGTAATTTTATTAATATTTACAGATAATTGATAACATCCAATTAATATATAACTATTGTTAATCTTACATTCACATAATATATTTATATCATTTTCATCTGGATTAATAATATTTTCTATGTTAATAATTATATTATTATTATAATTACTATTTTTATTATTTTTATTATAAATACTAAGATGTGTTTGTAATCTTTCCTTTACAGTATTTATATAATTATAAGTATTATTATTGTTATTATTATTATTATTATTGTTATTATTATTGTTATTATTGTAAAAATTATGTGTTTCAATAATACAATTATTATTATTTATATAATCATTAATTGATTCCAAATTATCTTTTTCTCTAAAATTTAAATCTGAAAAAATATGATATAATAATTCAAATGTGTTATATTTTTTTACAATACAATTATAACCATAATTATTATTTAAATATAATTTTTGATTATTATTATTATTATTATTATTATTATTATTATTATTATTATTATTATTATTATTATTATTATTATTATTCATAAAGACATTTATACTATTTATACGTTGCATTATTATATATATCTATATATATATATATATAATAATATTTTAATAAAAATTTATAATAAAAAATTTATAATAAAAGATTGTAACATTTTTAATTTAAAAAATTTATAATAAAAGATTGTAATATTTTTAATTTAAAAAATTTATAATAAAAGATTGTAACATTTTTAATTTAAGCACTATTTTTAGGTTTGCGACCACGTTTAACACTTTTCTTTTCTTGCACAATATTGTCTAAATCTTCAATTTTAACTTCTTCTTCTTTATTCTTTTTATTAACCATTTCTTCAGCTTCTTCTTCAATACGATTTGCTTCAGCTTCATCTTCCATTTGTGCTCGTGCCATTGCTTCTAATCTCATTCTTCTATACTCTTCTACTCTTCTTTGTTCTTCTTCTTCATCTTCTTGAATTCGTTTAAGAATCTTTTCAGCTTCTTCGTGTGAAACATTTGGATTATTTTTCATATTTTCTTCAATATCATGTTGAATCATATTTCTCATTAATGATGCAAAAGCAATTAATACAGGATGGTCTGGAGGAATATCAATATCTTCATCATCTAATTCAGGTTCTGGTTCAGGTTCTGGTTCAGGTAATCCAAGTGCACGTCTTCGTTCTCGCTCTTCTTCTTCCATTTCTCTTCGTGCTAATACTGAAGCAAGTAATGCAGCAGCAATATGATGAGGAGGAGGAGGTGGAGGACGTCTTGAAGCAATTAGTGCAAAAGGATTTCCTTTGAAAGCTGGTGGTAATCCTTCAAATTTAACTGTTGGAATATTCTTTGTTGTAGTAATAGTTGTTGTAGTTGTTCTATTACCATTTTCATCTTCAAATGTTTCAACAGTTTTTACAGGTGGAATCTCTTTTGTTGGTAATGCATAAGTATGTAATCCAATTTCTTTCATATCTAAATATTGTAAATCGCGAATTTGATTCATATCTCTACTGAAAATTGCTTTAAGTACAGGATTTTCATCAATATTGTCCATTCCTGGAATCTTTAAACTTTTAAGTTGTTCCATACTTGTAATATTATATTCATTATTTTTTGTTGTTACTTGTGTATTTTCTTTTCCATCATTCATTCCTTTAAATGATGGTGTTCCAACTGTTGAACCAAAACTCTTTAATTTTGGAGGTGTTTTCATTGAACCGTCTGGATTACGATATTTTTTATTAAACTCTTCAGTATCAATTGTTTCATCCTCAAAATCCATATCTTCTTCATTAAGTTCATCTAATTCACTTTGTGAAAGTGGTACTAATCCAATTTCATCATCACTTTCATTTCCTTCTTCAATAAGATCATCTTCTAGAATTTCACCATTTTCAATTCGTTTAGCACGTTCTTCAGCTTCTTTCTTCTTCTTCTCTTCTTCAATCTTCATTTTTGATTTAATACCTTTGACTTCTGTTGATGTAACACGATGTTTACCAAATGTTTTCTCAAAATATTGTCTTACTTCGTGTTTTGATGGAATCTTTGGTGTATTATATATTTCTAAATACCAATTTTTAAACTCTTCATATAATTCACTTGTTGTTACAACATCTTCTAAATTACCTGTTTCAACAACAAAATTAACAATAAATCCTGAATAAATGTCAAACATCATTTTCATTTCTTCTGTGAATTTCTTTACCTCCTCAGGTACAACAAGACTCTTACCACCAGATTCACGATAACGCTTATAATATACATCAATTAAATAAGCCATAAATAACTCTTTCCAATCTTTAATTTTTTCAGTAATTTTATTATCAATTGGAAATTCATTAGGATTTTCAGGATTAGGATTATCAGTGAATTTTGATGTAAATTCAACGATTTCTACACGACGCCATACACCTGTATCCTTAGGAGGAAAGTGTGGTACATCATTACATAATAGCGATAGTTTAAATTGTGGTTTAAACTCAATGGGGTCTTGATTTAAACCACGTGCATAAATCTTATCACCACCAGTAAATTCCTTCATTAAACCTGCATTTACACGCTCACCTTCAGAAGGTTCTACAAAATAACCAATACGTTTACCTTTTGCTTTTACAAGTTCAGGACTACAAGCATTTGATGCTGCACGTTTACCTGTAAGAAGAGTAATTGGGAACTTAATTGTATAATCACCAAAACCTGCTGTAAATAACTCTTCTAACTTTGACTTACCATTAGAACCTGAACCAGTCCATACTCTAAACTTTTCTTCAGCATTCAACCCTTGAAGACAAGTTGCAAGGAAAGTCATAAAATATTCACGTTTTTCTTGATTTGGGAAAATTGTATAAATAAACTTACTAAGTTCTGGCCATTGTTCGTGATCTTCACTAAATTCAATCTTGTCAACACGAGTTGATAATGTAATGTAATCATCAGGACGACCTTCACGGAATTCACCACGTTTAAGGTCATATACACCATTATTAAATCCAATAAGATTCCAATTTTCATCAAGTTGATTAAGAAACTCAATATCATAGAAAAGCTCTTTACACTCTTTTACAATATTATCCTTGAAACTTGTTGTTTTTAACTTCATTATAATACCTAATATTTCTTTGTTTCGTGCTTTAATATCTTCTTTATCTTCATCAGTTAGTTCAGGATTATTAAGCATTTCTTGATTATTTTCATAAACTATTTGAACATACTTTTCACAAAGTTCATTTGAAATTTTGTTTCTAATCATAATACCATCATTATTTTGACGCCAAAGATTGTTGTCAAAATAATACCATACACCTGTTTGACTATATTTATAATCATAACGATACATTCTATGAAGTACTGAAGCAATATCAAATGTTGTTGGAGTTTTAATTGAAGAATTAATCATTTTATTAATATCGTTTAATATGATTTTTTTATACATATCAGGATTATCAAGACGCGCCCAATAACGAATTGAACCAATTCCTAATCCTTCATTTTTCATATTATCCCAAAGTGTTTCACATTCACCTTCAACATATTTTGGTGAACGCTTACTAAATTCAATCCATACATCAAGTAAATCTTGATTTTCTGAACCAATATTATGAAGTGCCCAACCTACTTCAATCCAACTATTATATTCATTTGCACGTTTATCTGAAAAGATTTGTACAAATTGTTTAATAAGTTTAAGCTCATTTTCATCCATTTTACCATTCATCTTTTTCTTATTTACTTTCTTTTGTACACTACTTCTAAATTTACCAATTGCATCAAGATTTTCATCTCGAATTGCTAATATATCAGATTCATTTTTATTACGAATTGAAAAGAATCGTGTAGGATTCATTCCATTAAATAATGTTAACATATCTTCTGGAGAAATATTTTCAATATCATCTTCAGTAATTACAGAACCATCATTTTTAATTACATATGTAATTGTATATTTGGGAAGTTTTGGTTTACTTGAGCCATAAAGAAACCAACCATTTGATTGAATTACACTACGGTCAACAACATCTGCATAAGATTTAATACCATCTTTGCTTAGTGGTGCATTTTTTAATGGTAACTCATCTAAAACTGTTCCAATCTTTTTCATAATATTTTCACGAATAATATATTGAGGTTCAGGTGTACTTACAATATAAGGAAACATAATATGAATACCATCTTTTGTTTTCTTATATTTACTTCCACCAGTTGTTGCACCATTTTCTTCATCTCCACTATTTTTCTCTTTTTCACGATAAAGTTCAGGTTTTTCAAAAACAAACGCAATAAGTCTATTATCATCACTCTCAATTTGAAACATATTTATTATTTCATCCATATAAAGCTTTACAATCTTCATTACATGATTTTCATCATGTTGGCGTTCAACTATTTCTGGTACATATTGAAAATCAAGGTCAACAAGAATTGGACCATAATCAATATGACGTTCAATAATATGAAGATTATCTCCATTTTGGTATGCTTGGTCATAAAGCTCAAAAAATTTGTTCATTTCACTTTTTTTAATCATATATGAACCTTTTTGTGCACCAAAACCCATTGATGTATGGGTTATTTCAACATTTTCATCCTTATTTTTATCAGCCCCCTTTTCTACACGACGCATATCAAGGAATTGTTGTAAAGTAGCCATTTTTTTTATGAAATTATTATAAAATAACTCTTACTTTATTATAAGTATATAAGCTTTATATCCACTAAAAAGAAAATATTTTTTAATTTAATTTTAAAATCATTTTTTTTTCTTTTTATATAAATTCATATTTTTTTAAATTTATATTTTTAACTTTTTTAACTTTTTTAACTTTTTTTTAACTTTTATATTTTTATATCAATAAACGTAAACAATTTTACAAAAAAATTTATTTATTTTATAATTAAAAATATGAAAAAATTCATTTTTAATTATATTTAATATATTAATTCTTTTTTAAAAGATGAATTCTAATAATATTATTTCAACTACTAATTATTCTGAATCAACTATATTTAATAAAAACGTATATCGTAAACCATTATATAGTATGGAAAATTATTTATATTCACTATTTGGAAATAGTGATACTGAAATGACAAATCATATTACAAATATGATATATAATACTCCAACAAAGTTTACGTTACATTTTTATTATGGTAAATTCAATAATAATAGTGGAATTACTACTTTTATGAAATATTTAGAATTACTTTTTCCAAATATTATTATGGAAGTACCATTAGTATTTATTAAAAATACTAATTATTATACTGAAAATATTGCTGAAATTAAAAATAAAACAATATTATTTATAGATAATTATGAAATAGAAAATATAAATGTAGAAATTGCACATATATTAAAAAATATGAATATACATTTAATTTTAATTACAAAAGATTTTAATAATAATAATGAAATTTATGAAAATAATTTAAATATTAATTTTGTAGAATTTCCATTTAAATTTGTAAATAGACAAGTTACTTCATTAGAAGATATTAATGTCAAAAGTTCAGATATTAATATTATTAAAAAGTTAGTATCTATTCAAAATGAAGCAAAAGATTATTTATTACTATTTCATAGGAAAAATAATGTTATGATTCCTATGAAAAAACGAAGATTATATAACTAATTATTATGTAAAAAATATATAATATTATATAAAAAATAAATAATATATAAAAAAATATTATATTAAATTATTATAAATAAAAATAAATTACAAATGAGTACAGAAAATAATAAAATTGTTATGGAAAATATAAAAAACTCTTTTCATAAAAAATTCGGTATTTATTTAGATAATCTTATTTTAATCAAACACAATTTAATAAATAATATTATATATTATTCAAATTATAACAAAATTGATTTATATCAATATGATATAAATAAACAAATATGGTCATTTATTCCTAATGGTGTTAAAGAATTAGAATAAATTAAATAATTTATTTTTTTATAAATGAAAAAAAAATGATTTTTTTATTTTATACGTTTTTTATTTTATAATTTAATTATTAATTAGTTATTAATAATTAAAAAAAATGGATACTGATATTGTTTCTTCTCTTAACAATTGCATTAAAATGAAAAATTTTAATAGTACAAACAGCTTAAATAGTTTATATGTCAGTGATAACGAAAATAATAGTTGTGAAGAAACTATTTCTTTTCAATGTATTAATAAAAAAGATATTATTGAAACTCATAGTGTTACACTAAATGAATGGAATGATTATATTCAACGTGTTGATTCAATTCATCCTTTACAATGTCTTATTTGTAAAAGAAGTATTGCAAAAGAAGAATATGTTAAAAACGGAACATTTATTTATAAAGTTGGAAATAAAATTATTGAACGTGCTAATTATGTAAATAATAAACTTGATGGGCTTTATGAACGCTTTTATATAAATGGTACTCATTATGAACGCACAAACTATAAAGATGGCATTTATCACGGTACTTGTGAATTTTGGTATGATACAACTGGAAAAAAAATGAAATCTATGAATTTTGAACATGGAAAATTACACGGTTCTTATAAATATTGGGACCAAAACGGGAAATTAGCTGAAGATTTTTATTTTAATCACGGAATTCGTAGTGATGTACTTTTTAAAATTCCATCAAAAAATATGATTGAAGAAAAGAATATTAAAGATATTAAAAATGATAAAAATGATGAAAATGAATCAATGTTTGATTTATCAAATAAAAAAAAGAAAGATAAGAAAGATAAAAAAGATAAAAAAGATAAGAAAAAAGATAAAAATAAAAGTGATTCTGAATCATCTTCTGATTCTGAGCTTGATATGGAACAAATTTAATGTAAATATTTATATAATAAATATATTTTATATAAAATATAAGTTATAAATAGAAGTAAATTATATTTCTTAAAAATAAGATAAAAAATGTTTGTAAAAAGTAAAAAAGTTTTTATATTAATCTTTTTATTATTAATAGCATTATTTTCATTAATTATTTATTATTTATATAAAAAGGTTTATTTACAAAATAAGGTTTTAAATAAAATAGAAAATTTTGAACATTTTATTCAAAATATTAAAAATAAAAAATATGAATTAAACGAAAATATTATTAATCATATTATGGAACAATGGACTACTATTGAACAAGAAGCACTTTATTAAAAAAATAATAAAAAAATGATTTTTATAAATATAAAAGTAAAAAATATAAGTATAATAAAAAATATTATACGAATAAATTATAATAAAAATGAATGTAGAAATTTTAGATTTAATCAATGTTCAATTAAAATTTTATAATGATATTTTAGAATGTGATGATTCTAATAAAATTGAAATGTTAACCTTAATTTATAATTCATTTGAAGAATATGAGCATATTGGAATTACTTTTTTTTATGATAATACTAAAAATAAAGTAGGTCTTTTAGAATATAATAAAGAAAAATATATGAACTCTATTAAATCTAATAACTAATTTACTATTACATTTCACCACGTAATGGGTAATAATAATCACGAACGACTTCAATATTTAAGCGGTCATATTTAGAAGGAATACCAAATTTCTTAGTATAAGGAGTCCCTTTAATTAAACATAAATGGTCAATTTCAAAACCGTTTGGTGGAAAACGTATTTTAGGAGCTTGAGAAGCAACTTCTTTATAAACAGTATCTTCACAATTTAAATATAATAAATCAATATGAGGTTTTTCCATTTTAGATTCAACATCATATATTTTCTTTAATCCTTCTTTTTTTAAATAAGGTATAATTACTTTATTTATTTTATCTTTTTCATCTTTAAATTGAAGTGAAATAATTTTATTACCACGGTCACGAGGGGGCTTGCTTCTATATAATACTTTTTCATATTTACAATTAAATTTCTTATATTTTTCAGAAATTGCTAAACATAATGGATTAAATATTTTATTCATAATTTCATTAACTACAGAAGAATCTAAATATCCTAAATAAATATAACGAGCGTGAAATGGAAGATTCCAGCGTACATTTTGAAACATTTGATTTTTTAATATTTTTTGAATATTTTGTAATGGTTTAATATTTTCACGACTCATTACTGAACCAATAAAATAATGATGTTTATCGCTATAATTTCCTTTTAAGTTATTTAAATTAACTATTAAGTTTTGTTTTTCAATTATTGATTTATTTGTTAAATTGTTTATATTAGCATTTAATTTATTTGCATTAGCATTTAATTTATTTGCATTAGCATTTAATTTATTTGCATTAGCATTTAATTTATTTGCATTAGCATTTAATTTATTTGCATTAGCATTTAATTTATTTAAAATATTTTTTTTATTATTTAAATTATTTTTTTTATTATTTAAATTATTTATTTTATTATTTATTTTATTATTTATTTTATTATTTAATTCTTTATTTAAGTTAAATGAGAATGAAGAATTATTTGATTGATTTAATTTAGGAGATTCATTTAAGAGTGGTGAATTTATTTTTTCATTTTCTTTTTTTATATTAAATGGATTAAACATTTTAAAATAATTATTAAATTATACTATAATTTAATAAGATAATTCTTTTTATTTTTTATTATAAATAATTTCAATCAAATTCTACAATTAATTTTTTTTGATGATTATCTTTTTCAACTTCTATTTTTTCTATTTTATATAATAAAAATTTTTGTCCATTATGATATTTTTCCATTGATACAACACGATATTCATATAATCTTAATAATTGACGTAATATTGTTACACATTTTTTTGAATCTAAATTTTCTAAATATTTTTTATGTTTACAATTCATATAATATTCTTTTAATTGAGGCATTAATAAATTTAATTTTTCAATTACATTTTTTTCAGTAATCATTTTACGTGAAAATTGATAATATGAATCTTGAAAACCATTTGGAATAAATAATTTTAATATATCTTCTACAAATTCTTTTGGTGGAATATTTTTAAATAATTGTTCTTTTTTTTCTTTTTCTTCAGCCATTTTAAAATATATGCTTATCCTATTATATAAAGATATTTTTATAAAAAATATAACTTTTAAAAAATATAATTATTTTTATTATAATTAAAATAAATCACGAGGAATTGCCATAGTTCGTCCATTTGGTATATAATTTGTTTGAATTCCGTGATTCTCATTTTTTCTTGTATATTCTGGTTTTAAATCATTAAAATTATGATTTTGATTCATTGTACCACCTTGTACATTCATAAAACTCTTTTTATCTGACAAACGTGATTTTTCAATTTCATCACGACGTGTATTTACTGGATTTCGTTCCATATATCTATTTATTTCTTCTTCTTTTTCAGCAATTTTATTTAATGTTTCAAAATTTTGAAAAGCATATGAATTATCTTGCATATTACTTTGTACAACATTTGCTCTTCTTATTCGTTGACCCATTCCATTAGTATCCCCATTTCTATCATAATTTTGATTAGAATTGGTTGGAATACCTAATCCCAAATTACGATTTGCATCATAATTATAATGCATATTATGTTCAAACATATAATTTCCCATATGTGATGTTAAATGTCCTTGTACCGGATTTAAAGGTACACAAGGAGCACTATTCATTCCTTTTCTTATATCATTATTAAAATTAGAATTAAAATTAGATTCAAATTGAGAAGCATAAGATGGTGTATTATTATATATTACTTGATTTTTATCTTTTCGTGATTGAACATCTTCTTGAAAATTTATATAAGTACCATATCCAATACCATTATTTCCAAAATTTGCGTGTGCTCCATTATCTTCTAATTTACGATTATTACGGCTATTTTGAGGAATATTTTCGTGTACAATATTTCTTCCAGCATTATGTATATTTTGAAATCTATTATCAAATATTTTTTGATTGTTATTTTCTAAAGATTCAAAATTAGTACTTTTATTTTGATTAAACATTTATTATTTTTATTTAACTTCTTTATTTTTAACTTCTATTTTTTTATATATAAATAATCTTAAAGTAAAGTAAAAATAAAAATAAAATTAAAATAAATAAAATTAAAATAAATAAAATTCGTTATAATACTTTTATTTTTTACTAAATATTTTTTAGTTAAAAGATTTATTTTTACATTTCAAATGATAAATAGTGATTCATACCATTATACATTAAATAATGTATATCATACTATTTCAAATGAACGTATTATTATTAAAAATAATTTACTTTCACAAATAAATGAAAAAATATTAATGAGCCAAAAATATTTATTAAAATATTTACATGATTTTTTTATTTTTCATAATATTGATTATTCAATTTTTTATAATACATTACTTGGTTATCATTTATTTGAAGGTTTACATATATTTTATAATAAAATTGAATTAATTATGATGTATAGGGATTTTCAAGAATTTAGTAAAGAATTATTAAATGATGGTTTTCATATTGATTTTATTTCACAATATTTATGTGTAATATCTTCATCTTTTATAAATAAAATTCAAGTTAAAGCATTTATATATTTTATTCATAATGGAAATGATTCTTTATATTTTTTATCACCATTGTATGTTAATCAATGTAAAAAATATAAAGATTTATTAAAAGAAAAAGAAGAATATCATTTAAAATTTATTTTATTAAATCAAATATTTCCTTGTAAAAAAGTTAAATATGAAGATTTTGAAGTATTTATTCCAAATAAAATAAATGAAGTTTTAGAAATTATTGAATTAAAACAAAATACTTATACTTTTGAAAAGTCTAAGCAAAAAGAAAATAATCAAAAAAATGAAGATAATAAATATAATAAAGATAATGAAGATAATAAAGATAATGAATATAATGAAGATAATGAAGATAATAAAGATAAAAATATTTTAAAAAATATTTTAGATTTAACACCGTTTACATATTTTTGGTAAAATATTTTTATAATTTATATTTTTTCAATTACTTCTCTTATAAACTTTTCACTATAATCTTTCATTTTATGTATTAATCCTTTATTCTTTAATTGGAACCATTGATATTTAAAATTATCAATATTATTATTACGTAATAACATTACATAATCAGTATAGAAATCAGTTGCTTCATTACCATATAATAATGCTTTATTTGATGAATCTTTTCGTTTTTTATTTAATATCAAAAAGTTTATTTTAAAAATATGAGATAACATACCAATATCTAAATCATTTCCTTCATATTCATCACTTAAAATTTTATGTTTTAATGATGCAAAATCATTAACATTTCTAAATACTTTTGGTTCAAGTTTTTTATATATTTCAACCATATAATCTTTTTGATTTTCAGATTTAGAATTTAAACTATTTGAATTATTCTTTGATTTATTTGAATTATTATTTGAAGAATTATTATTTGAAGAATTATTATTTGAATTAAAAGTTGATTCTAAATTATTTTTAATTTTACTTATTATTTTTTTAATTAATAATTTATTTACTGGATTTTCCATAAAATTAATCATCATTTCTTTTACTTTTCGTATATCTAATGAATTCATATTATTCATATAATTTGAATTATTTTTATTCTTTAATTCATTAATTAATAAATCAAATATATTAAATAATACTTTTGTTCCACTATGATGTAATATTAATATAAAATTATATCCTAATAATTTACTCCATATTTCAGGTATTTCATTCATATTATTTAATAATTTACTACTATTTACTAATGCATACTTTCCTTGTGGTAATACATATTCACTTGTTGTAATTGTATCAAATAATGGTCGTTTATCTAAATATAAACCTTCTTTATCTAAGAATATTCCATCTATTTTCTTTACTATTTCTAATGAATCAGTTGTATGTATAATATAATATTTATTTGGATTTTCAATAATATGTTCTCTATTAATAATACTTGGAACATGGTCTTCTAATATTTCAGTTCGTTTTAATAAGAATCGTACAATTTCTTCTATTAACATTGGTAAATATATATTTACATTTTGTTTATGAGTATCTAATAAATTATATTCATTCATATGTAATTTACAATTATTATTTTCAGCTACGCAATGAGGGTCTTCATCACAACTAAATATTATTTCACTATTTTTATTTGAATTATTCGATTCTTTACTTTTATTTTTACTTTTATTTATTGAACGCATTCTACACGGCATACGTTGATTTGGCTTTTCATAAAAATCATAATCAATATTATTTTGTTTTGTTGATATTAATTTATTAAAAATTGGTGTTATTATATTACTTATTTCATTACGACGTTTATTAATATCTTTTTCATTTCCATTTATTATTTTATATATTTTATTACGGAAATCAATATTTTCTTGTAAATATCGTGCGATTTCAAATCTAATTCTTGTATATGTTTCATCTTCATATTTACGTTTATTCATAAATATTATTCGTTCATCAACTAATTTAATATTATTATGTATAAACATATCAATATCACTATAGAATTTTTTATCCATATGTTTTAATCCTTTTACTTTTTCATTATTTTTTGTTTTTTCAACACATATTATTCGTTCTTTTTCTGTAACAATACCTACTATATATTCATTTTTACTATCACTTATATATCCAACTGGTTTAATCGGAATTTTTGTTAATTTACTTATTTCTTGCATATATAAAATAGTTTTATCAATATTTAATAATGGAATATCTTTATAATCTTCAATAATTGTATAATCTAATTTATCAATATCAACAATTAATTTTGATGGAGCTACTGGTATAAATAATCCATTTTCTAATAATAAACCAATAACTTTATTAGAATTATCTAAATATTGTCTTTTTGGCATATATGATTTATCTAATTTTTTATTTATTTTAATTGCTGTTAATAAATCTTTTAATGTTTCCTTTAATGAAATACCATAATCAATTACTATATGCTCTTTATTCATATTTGGTTTCATTAATGAATTAAATACAATATTTGGTTTCATTAATGAATTAAATACAACCGCTTTCCAATCAATTTTATTATATGGTTTACATCCATCATATGCAATTTCAAATAATTTTTGTATTTCCTTTGAATTATTATCAAATACACATTGTATTAATGCTTGTTTACCATTTCCTTCTAAATAATATATTGGTTCATAATATTGTTTATATTTTGCCAATATTATTGTTTTCTTTTCTTTATCATAAAATTCTGTTACATGTTCCCCTACTGGACATAACATATTATCTTCAAATATAAATAAATTTAATCCATATTCAGATATTATACGTGGTCGTTGTATTAAATCCCATAAATAAGTATGATCAATATCAATATTTTTGGATAATATATAATTTTTATAATTTTGTAATGGAGTTATATCTTTATGAGGGTCATAAAAAACATTGATTAAATTACCACCATATAAACTTCTAAATAACTTTTCATCTATCTTATTTACTATATATTCCTTTATATCATCTACACTTCGTACATTTTCTTGGTCACACGAAAATATATTTGCAATTGCTGATAAAAATGAATTATGATTTTCATGTTTAATACCACGACGCAAAAAACCTTTTTGATAAGCTAAATATCCTGTTGGTATATTACTATTTAATACCTTTTCCATACGTGGATTTAATATACCAAAACGATTTTTATCTAATGGAATTGCTTTACCCAATACATAAATAATATTTTCTTCTTCATTTCCTTCATTTACATCTATTCCTAAACATTTTTGAAAAGTTTTATATGAACTATATTTAGGGTCATCTTGACGTTTACCAAAACAACATGGTAAACAAAATCCATCTTCAGTTTTTGTATCTTGGAAACCCGGATATGGATCCTTATTTCCTCTTATAAATACTTGATGGGGTTTACCCGTTTCCGAATAAGGACATACACCAATAATACAAGTACCACCACTTCCTGCTGTTTTTCTTTTACGAATTGATTCACTATCAATATCTTTCATTGGTATTGGAATACGACAACGAGGACACCATACTTCAGGACATATATACCAATTGGGTTTTTCAGGATTTGAGCCATATTTAATTGCATAAGAATATGAGTCACGTTTAATTTCCATATGAGTATCAACAGATAATCCATCTTCAGGATTATACGATAATACAACAGGTTGACGAATCTTTTGACAAGATTTACTATATTTTGTATATTTTTCATATTTAACACGACCCTTTAATTTTTCACGTTTGTCATAAAATAATTTATTATCGTGACGTTGTAATTGACGAATAAAATATTTAGCATCATTACAGAAATCTTCACATGTATCTATTTCAGGAATTGCATCATCACAACTTAATTGTACATCTGTACTAATTTCATCATTTCCTGCTAATATAGTATTTCCTACTTTTAATTGAAATGATTCTGTTGCAGAATTTATTGAACCTACTGAACTTACTACATTACTTTCATTTTCTTCATCTTCAACTCTTTGATTTAATATTTCTGTTATTCCTACATCTATTGTTGCTTGGTCTCCAATATTTAAATCTAAATCTAAATTTTCAAATGTAAAATCTTGTTTTACTTCTGTTAAACCTTGGAATTGTAATGCTGCATTTTCAGATGCATTTGGATCACGTGAAAAAAGTAAACGTTTGAATTTTGCATTACTTTTTAAAATATCTTTATTTAAATATAAACTCATAAATAAACATAAAAATCTATATGTGTCATAAATATGTCTCATATTTCGTACACCACGAACTGTAATATTATTTTTTGTAATTTGAATTACAAAACCTAACTTATTTTTACTATCTTCTGATGATGATTGTATATGACTATATTTCTTTTTATATTCTAATAAATATTTTTTACATTCTTCAGTACTTTTACCAAATTTCTTTTCTAAAAATTTAATTATTAAACCATCTTTTATATTCTTTTCCTTTAAATTATATATTTCTTCCATTATTTCATCCAAATTTGCAAATCCACTTACTCGGTTATATCTTATTTGAATACTATTTAATCCCGCTTTCTTATTTGGATTTAATGAAATAAATGATGGAAAAAGTTTACAAAATTCATATAAATCCTTTAAATCTATATTTGTACCATTCTTATATTCTATAAAATAATTTATATATGCAATTGTACAATTTGGACTTAATATTATTCCACTATTTTTATCTAAAGTACTTGTTGGTTTTACTATTTTTTTATTTACATCTATTGAACGACTTATACGATAATCAATTATATTTTTATTTATATCATCAATAAATTCACCACAATTATTTATACAATCATTTATTTCATTAAAACGCGCTTTATGTTCCGATTTAAAAGCAACACTCATATGAATACGACCATATTTATGTATTTGTAATGTACTAAATAATGGCGTTTTTTCATTACTATTTTTTGATACTAAATCTTTTATATAACGTTTTACTTGTAATCCATTAAATTTTTTTCCTTGACTATAAGGGTCACTCCATTGTGATAATAATATTTGTTTATTTACTAAATTTTCATCAACAGCTGCTTTACTAATTAATATAAATGGATTGCTAAATCCAACATCATTATATTTAATAAATGGTGTTTTTTTACCAATTTTTTTAGCTCGCAAATATTCAAATATTTGATATAAATCTATAAAGTCATAATCAGATGTTTCAACTTTTTTAACTAAACTTGTTTCATTAGTAATAATACTTTTACTATTATTATTTTTATTATTACTTTTACTAATATTATTGTTAATATTATTAATTAAATTGACTTTTTGATTTTGATTTTTACTTTTTGACATATTTTTATTTAATTTTACTTTAATAGCACCACCATTAAACTTATTACCACCACTAAACATATTTAATTCATCACTTTTTATATGTTCTAAATTATTTACATTTAATACAAAGTTATTAAAATAACATGATTCAAATAATGATTTATCAATCGGATAATGGAATAAATTGTCTACAATAAAATCATTATAAGTACTATCATCTTTTGCTAATAAATATGTACTTTTCATTTTTTGTAAATCCATATCATATACAGCAACTGGAAAATAATTTTTTAAATATTTAGTTTTTAATTCATTTTTATCAGCTTTACTATATTCAGGGCTCTTAATTAATTCTTTATATTCATCAAAAGCATCACTTAAATATAATTTATGCAAATTATTTTTTAATTTTATATTTTTTAATAAATCATATAATAATGTATAATTATCAGAACTTTCAATAATACGTTTATTATTATTTTTTTCTACATTTCCTACTTCATTTGTATACATATTATAAACATATTCTTTACCTAATTCAACTGGTTCATTTATATGAGGCATCATATCTTTATATTTATATCCTAACATATGTGATTTGTTTTCATTATCAACTACCCATAATTCCATATTTTGTGGTAATAAATAATGTTCTTCTCCAGAATCAGTACTACAATATACAAAAATTTTACGTTTAAATTCATTTAATGAATCATCATACATTATATGCGAATTTATAAATTTAAAAGCTTTCTTACTTGTTCTTAACTCTTTCCAATAAGGAAAATCATTTTTATATTTATTTTTTAATAAATTTAATTCATCACTTTTTACTGTTTCACGTGAATTTTCTAACTTTTTTAATATAATTTCTATATTATCTTCAACTACTCCTACAAATATATATATCATATTTTTGCTTTTATTAAATTTTGAAACATATTCTACATAAAAAATAGGGTCTTCAAAATATAAATCACACATTTTTATTTATAACGTTTTGTTAAAAATAATAGAATACTATTATTTTATAATAAATTTTTTATCATAATTATATTTTACTTTAAATACATTAAATATAAAATATATATTAAAAATAAAATATATATTAAAATAACCTTTATGTACTGGTCATATTATATAATGGACTATCACTTACAGTAATTCCACAATATGGTTTAGGACTTTTACTATAATCTTCTTTCTTATAAATATCTAAAGCTGTTGCTTCTTGTAATAATATTTTAAAATTATTCCAAAATTCAGGTTCGTGACCAATTGATTTTGTCATAATATGTGCTAATTCGTGAATTGCTACAAATTTAATTACATTAATATCTACAAAAGATTGAGCTTCGTCTTTTTGTCGTAAACAAAAAATTATTTTTTCACCTTTATTTACAGAATATGATGTATATTTATTACTTGCACCAGATTCACTAATATTATCTGGATTAAATTTCTTTACTAATCGCTTTACCGCTTCACTTATTGATGTTTCTTTATTTTTATCATTATCACTTTCTTCCTTAAATTCACTTCCTTCTATATATTTCTTATTCATATGGTCTATTAATAATAACAATGAAGTACGGATTTTTGATAATATATTTGCTGCTTCTTCTTTATTTGGAGCATTTCGCACTAAATATTCACGATTATCTATACTTGATTTTACATATGTTACTTCATTTGTTAAATGCTCAATATGTGTATAACATAATAATATTATTCCTACTATTATTATTAATCCTATTAAAGAATTTACATCAAACATTTTTATATAAAATATAAAATAAATTACTATTTTATATTTATATTTATTTATAAATTTCATATAATTAAATTCTTATTCCAAAATTCTTATTTTCTTGAATTATTTTAAATTGCTCTTTTATCCACTTTTTATTCCATTGCTCCCCTACATGAACATCTATTAAACGATTTATATCGATATCTTGTATATCAAATAATACTTTATCTTCAAATGGTTTATAAGAATGAAAATATTTTAATAATTCTATATATTTCGGATGTGTTGTAATCTTCTTTTCTACTTTTGATGCATTACGCTTTATTTTTGGATAAATACTTTTATAAAACTTTTTAACATATCCTAATTTATCTAATAATAAATATAATTTTTCATAATTTGATATTATATTTGTATCTTTAATATCAATATTATACTTTTCTATTAACTCTTCACGAATTAAATATATATAAAATGCATAAAATAACATTACACTTATTATTTCATCTTTTGGTGAATCATATGTCATTAATGATTGAACAAAATAATAATATGACATACGTTCTTCAATATTTTTTGGATTTATTTTAAAATCTGATATTTTACCTTTTTCACATTCAATATAAAAATAACCTTTTACAAAATTATCAATATTACTATGTTTTAATAAAACTAAATTAACAAACCGATTTTTATCGTAAATATCTTCATAACTACTTTTTTTTATATTTGTTTTAAATGAATAATTTTCAATATAAAATACAATATGTTCTTGAGCACATTGATTTAATACAATTAATCGGTCTAATATATCTTTTTCATTACGACCATATAATAGCGGAAATTTTATATAAGCATATGATTGAATATTATTTATTAAATTTAATAATTGTAAATAATTTACTAAATATGTTTTATTAGTATCAATATAATTACCATTTTTATTTAAATAATATAATGTACAATCTTTTGGATTACATTTTAATAATTTTTGTATGTATAATTTATTTATAAATTTAGCTTTTTTTAAATAAGCTTTATTATCTTTTTTCATTTTAAATTAGTACTATTATTTGTTAACAAAATATTTTTTGTTAACAAAATTATCATTTATTTATTAAAAATTGTAATCTAACTAAAATTGGTATTTTTTACTTTGTAAAAAATGTTAACTAAAAATTGTAATCTAATTAAAAATTGCGTTCCAATTCTATTCTAGAATTGGTAATTTTCATATGTTTTATTTTTTCCTCTTTGATTTAACATATTCATATCACTTGGACATATACAACCTCTATCAGTTGAATAAGTTGAAGGACAACATTGTAATGAAGCTTTTGAACGAGAAAACATAAACATACTATTTTCAGGTAATTGGCTATAAATCATTTCATTCTTTAATGGTAGTGGAGTACCTTGTGGGACCCATTGGTAATTACTCTTTAAACCAACATCACAAGGAGGCTTTTGCCAACCATTTTTGCAAGGAGTTTTAAGAGTTAAATTATCATAACTCCCTAATACACCGTGACCTACATAACTTTTTACAGATGAACCACTTGACCCATATACTGTTTTTTGACGTTCATATCCTTGAAATTGACTATTAACATTACTCATTTTTACTTTTTATTTATAAATATAAATTTATTCTATATTTATTAAATATTTTTTATTTTTAAAAATAATTATATTTATTTTTTAATCTTAATTTGATTCTCTTTTTTCTAAAATATTTTTAATATAATCACTTATTATATAATCTTCTTTATTTTCTAATTTTATAATATGTGGAATAATATCATATGTAACTTCATCAAAATAAGGTGCTTCAAACTCTATTTCTAAACTTTTAAAATTATCTAATAAAAGACCACTTAATAAATGTTTTACTTTCAATTTACATTTATACAATAATCCAAAATCATTTAATAAACCTTTATAATTATTTATACTTCTTAATAATTCACAATTATCTATATCTTCAGGATTATCAACTCCATTATATTTTACTGATTTTATCTTTTTACAATCAATATGAAATAATGAATATAATGAAGCATCTTTATTATGTTTTTCATAATATGGTTTAATACTGTCCTTTTTAAAATTTTCTAATATATTTTCGTCATATAATGGTATTGGAACAATTATATTCGAACGTGCCATTTCATTATTATATACAAATATATATTGTTGAGTATCATATTTATATACTATTTTAATATATACATTATCATTATTTATATCAAAATGATTTAACATTCCAACAGATTGATTAAAATCAAATGTTGAATATATTATATTTTTATAAATTTGTGGATTTAACTCTTTTATAATCATTGCATTTCCAATACTTGTTCTATTATTACATAAATCATCACATACAATAATATTTTCTATTTTAAAACCTTTTTCTACAAAATAAGGTTCATAATAACTTTTATATAAATAATTATAAATTTCTTTTATATTCATTTTTATATATATTATTTTTGTTACTACTTTATCAATTAATTTATAAAATTCATTTTTATCGCATAAAAATATATTTAGTGTTAAATAATTATATAATATAAATATACTAAATATTCCTAATAATATATATGAAATATTCAAGTATATATTTAAATAATATTCACTATAATAACATTGTTCACTAAATAAATCATTTATAAAAGTTATCATTATTATTTTTTCTATAACTTTGTTATATTATATAATTTATATTTTTATCTTTATATTCTTTTTTTTACGAATTTTTTTATTTTTATGATTACCCTTTCGGGCGTTTTTTTGTTTCTTTTTTAGTTAGATAATTAAATTATTAGGTACCAATATTGATACTCTAATCCATTTTAGGATTGATGGTAATCATTGGGTCCCAATTTAATTTATCAATGTTCTAAATATTTTATATATTTTTGTATATTTATATATTTATTGACCACCGCCATGACCAGTACCCCAATTTTCACAAATAAATTGTGAAGATGAGTCATTTGTATTAAATGATTCGAAAGAATCGTTAACAATAAAAGTTGATTGAGCGCTTAAAGAATACATTGTAAGTAAAGTTACTAATTAATATATTAAATTTATACTATATATTTTAGAAATGAATTTTTAAAATAATTATTCAGTCAATTTTTTTTATAAAAATTGCTCTTTTTCTACTTTATTTTTTACGTTAAATGATTATTTTGTTAAAAATATATAAAAATTTAATTTATTTAAAAAAGAATATAAAAGAATTATTATAATAAATATTAAATATACATATACTTAAAAAATGTCTACTATTCCTACTTACGCTCCTCTTTACAAAATTAATAGTAATAATAAACTTTATTGTTGGACTATTGAAATTGTACCTAATGGTACTGGTTTTGAAATCATTACACGTAACGGAGAAAAAGATGGTAAAATGGTTTCCCATTCCACTCTTATTGAAAAAGGTAAAGCAAGTAGAAGTGTTCTTGAACAAGCTACTCTTGAAGCAAACGCCAAATTTAAAAATAAAAAAGAAAAAGAGCTATATACTGAAGACCCTTCCGTATTAACATCTTCTATTGAAGATACTAAGAAAAGTGGCGGTAAAAAGAGTGTTTCTAATAAAATGGTTCGTCCAATGTTGGCTCAAGAATTCGACTTTTCAAAATATGAAAAAGCTGGTTCTAGTCGTTCTTTTAAGATTGCTTTTCCGGCATTTATTCAAAGAAAGTATGATGGAATTCGCTGTTTAGCTTATATGAAAGATAATAAAGTTATTCTTGAATCACGAACAGGTGAACCATTTGAAAAGTTTGATTTACTTCGAGCACAAATTGAAACACTTTTCTCAAAAATGAGTGCGGAAATGCGCGATGGTTTTTACTGGGATGGAGAACTGTATACCAACGATATTCCTTTTAATGAAATTTCAGGTCTTGTTCGTATGACAGTAAAACATGCTAAACCTGCAGATATTGAAAAATCAAATAAAATCCATTATTACATTTATGATTGTATTAATATTAATAATCTTGAAATGAATTGTAAAGAACGTTATGCGTTTATGGACAATTATTTTAAACAATTTACCAAAAAAGAACTTCAAATGATTCATCGTGTTGAAACCGAAGTTGCTGAGCAACCAGCTGATGTAAAGTCTAAACACGATGCTTATGTTACTCAAGGTTATGAAGGAATTATGATTCGCGATATGAGCGGAGCTTATGAAGTTGATAAACGTAGTAAGTACCTTCAAAAATACAAAGAGTTTAATGAAAATGAATTTAAAATCGTCGGTTTTCACGAAGAAAATGGCGGACTTGTTATTTGGGATGTTATTCTTCCCAACGGCAAAACTTGTGCTTGTGCTCCAAATGCAAGTGATGCTCAAAGAAAAGAAATGTTTAAAAATGGGGATAAATATATTGGTAAAATGCTTACTGTATATTATTTCGGAGAAGATGCTGATGGACG